>ENA-OQJF01000061-OQJF01000061.1-human-gut-metagenome-genome-assembly--contig:-NODE-61-length-26561-cov-3.678747_pt1 | contig 26561 bp, 24 predicted proteins | sample MGYA00242595_ERZ504761 | MGnify/ENA primary metagenome ERZ504761 (study PRJEB26092, sample SAMD00036367) | human gut metagenome | host: Homo sapiens | study: EMG produced TPA metagenomics assembly of...
AGGAATAAAGACCGGATTCTGGCTATGGGTAAAAGCGAGTTCCGCGATTACGCCCGCAACAATGACCCGTTCGGCACAAACTTCGCTATCAGCAAGCACCGTTCACTACCCGAATTCGGTGGTAACCCTGAACGTGCTGGGCGGGAACGTCGATGACCATAACAAGAATTTCAGCTTCCTGATGGGCGATGACGGGCGTTGGCACGTTGCTCCGGCCTACGACTACACGTTCTCGGTCGATCCGGACGCACCGTATTACGTCAACCGCCACAGCATGACTATCAACAACCGGACAGAGGGTATTACTGCGGCAGACCTGCTGGAAGTAGCCCGCCGGTACGGTATAAAGGCCGCAGAGCCGTTCATAGAAAAGACCATAGGCATCGTTTCGCGTTACCCGGAATACGGCCGGGAGGCCGGTGTCGGAGAGGAATGGATAGGAACGATAGAAAAGGAAATCGCTGCACGAGTGGAGTGCGTGCGAGCCGATTAAAATAGAGCATGGGATTTCATGCAGGGGAAATGAACCCACCCGTTTTTGTGGCGGGTGGGTTTGTCGTTGTCATTCCGCCCCTTTCTTGCTTAGGAGGGTCAACTGGTCGGGACGGTCGGGAAACCAATAGGCGTCGCTGTCAAGATACACGCATCTGTCACCATTCCAAGGCTTCCTGAAAGCTAATACCTCTTGAGGGCCGAATACTACTCCATAATCGTTTGTAAATGCTACCATGTCGCCTACGGCCAAATCGTCCTCCGTTTCCATGACTTCGGAAAGGCGATTATAAAACTCCATGCCTTCGGCTTCACGTTCCGCTTTCCAGCGCAAAAAATCCTCTTTATGACTTCTGCCCGTGTTTATCGGCGATAATTCCGAAGGCAAAACCTCCGCTTCCGAAGTACCGGACGAAATCAGAATAATGCTGTCGTCTTCCATGTTTTCCGGTGCAGAAATCACTCGGTAAGCCCCATCGGACAAACCGTTGTCCGGGTCATGCCAATAAAGCAGATTCCCTGTCTTGATAAAATCGTATTTTCCCATTGTCTTGTGAATTATTGATTATTTATTTCCCTTTTTTCGATCCCTTTCCTTTGGAACCGCTTCGGGGTTTTACTGATGCAGTACACGGTCGTCGGCACAGCTTCATACGACGGCTCTTCTTGCCAATTACGCTTCGCTTGGGAAGGAAGAATTTGCAAGAAGTGCACTTCAAGCCGGAGAATCAAGCGCGACGACCGACTTTCGCATCGGATAAACCCGTGCGGTGAGGGACGGGAAAGCCGGACGGGAGAAACAGGCGGCTCGTGCCGCTACAAAAGGGAAAGAATGCAATTATAAGAGGAAACGGGCGGTGGCGGGGTATCCGGGAGGCTGACTATAAAAGGACGAAGGCGGGCGATAAAGACAAAGGAGATAGCGCACTGACTGTGTTATCAGTACGCCATCTTGTACATTCAATCTTCGGAACCCGACACTTTCATTTTTGGGAACAATCCTTTTCAAAAGCATTCTTCTCCGAATGGCTCGATGTTCGCTTTTTGGAAAATTTGCGGGTTATGCTGATAAAGAAGCGGCAGGTTCAACATAGCCATAGGGTATTCCACGAAGCCGCTCCTGCGTTTGTAGCCGGAATCGGTCGCCAATCTGTTTTCTACCAAAAAGTCCAACGCATCCGGGTAATTGTTCACGTCGATAAAGGTACGGTCCGGCAAACCGAGCGCATCCATTTCCTCCAAATTGACGGAAAGTACGATATATTCGTCTTCATCTTCCACCATTACCAAGATAAGAGCCAACCAGCCATTGCGATAAAACCGTGGTACGAGGTAATACCGTTCGCCTCTGAACTCGTATTCTTTCTGTCTGAAAGAGCTGTCCGGCTCTACGATTTCAAATTCATCTTCACCTGCGGTAAAAGCAATCATAGGGTTGCTGGCATCTACATACGCTTCACCTGCTTTGTAGCACAAATACTCTCTGTTTTCGGAACGCACGATAGCAAATTGAATTTCCATAAAATCTTAACATTAATCAGTTGAACAATCTGTTTATTTTTTCCCTCCTTTCGGAAGCCTTCAGGCTTCTCCTGTCGGGATTTGATTTTTACGTGCATTAAAGATTGCCTTTCAGGGAGAAACAGGCAAGGAATTTGGGCAGAATTTTATAGTTGCGGTATTGAGCGTCCGCGAAATATGGACGATTGAAAATCGGGAAAGCTGCTGAAAAATTGTGTTCAAATAGCGTAGCGGTACTTGAATGTTCCTCCAAGGCAATACCTTTGCACCGGAAAAAGCATGTCCCGACGGGCAGAGCCGTTGGCGAAGGGATTTCCGTACAAAAGGAAAACGAAGGGATAAAAAGGGAGATCTGCCAACGGCAGTGCTAAAAAAGACAGCCGCTCCTGCGGCTCTCTCTCTGTAGCGTTGCGCTATTTCTTCCCGGTCTTGCTATCCGGTTCGTCTTGCCGTTTTTTCGGGGTGAACAGTCCATTGAAACAGACCGTCGTGGCAAAAGTACGTGCCTGCGTGGCATTGCACAATCCCGCTCCGGGCATTGTCGCACCGTTGTAATGTTTGCAGTCCTTACATTTCATCATTACCTCTTTTGATTGGTTAGACAGTAGGACGGATTTCTCCGTCCTACTATTGAATTATGGTCAAGCTGCGACCTCTTCGGGTTGCGTATGTTCTTCGGGTTGTACCTCTGCCGTGGGTTGTGTATTTTCTGCCTCGGCGGCTTCTTCGGGCTTTGTCTGCCGTTCCTTTGCCAACAAGGCGGCTTTGCGTTCCTCGATACGTTTATGGCGTTTCTCATACACCTCATTATATCCACTTTCAATTTCGGCGAGCGTGTCGGGCATGTGCTTACGGGCAAAATCGAGCAAGAGGGTCGCAGCAGCGTTATTGCCGTATGCGCCTTTGAAGTTGTCTATCAAGAAATCCCTGCGGATAACGGCTTTCTGCTTGGCCGTGAGGTTGGCGATGATGTTCATTTTTTCTTCGTCCTCAAGGTGTTGGTAGGCTTTTTTCTCCCCGATACCGAATACCCCGAAGTGTTCCCTGCGGAGAGACGACAGCAGGAAGAAATATATCATCTTTTCCTCGTCCTGCGTGAATTTGCTTTCAGACGTATCAACGTCCAAAATCTGTTTCTTAGCGTCTGCAACGGTTTTCTCGACGGCTATTTCCTTGTTACGTTTGTCCTGCTGTTCCAATTTTTCCACCGGGGAAAGTTGTTTTTCGGTAGCCATGTCCGCATTGGCGGCAGCACTTGCCATGTAACACAGCGTAATTTCTTTCTGCCCGATGCAGATATAAAACGTGAGTTCGCCCGTATCGATTCGTTCATGAATTGACTTGCATTTTTCCATATAGTTGCTGAAATCCTGCTCGTACTCCTTGTATGCCGCCTCGTATTCCTCGGTAGTGTCGTATTCTTCCTTTTCGGGTGCTACCGGCGTTTCGGGGTATGCCGTGGCATAGGTATTGAGGTGCTCGACCTCGTACCCCATAGCGGTAAGGCGTTCCACCGCAAGCATGTTATTGTTGAAATCTTGGTAGCCCAATGATACGGAGGGGTATTGTTCCACAAACTGCAAGGCTTTCTCCACGAGATAGGAAGCGTTCATTTCGGCCAGACAACTCCGATTGGCGCAATTTCCGCAACCACCCTCGCAGAACAACATCATGTTGTTGGTATTGTGGGGGGCATGAGGCGCATAGGGTCTTGTCGAATGCGTAACGGCTAAGGTCTGTCGTGAAATCCCGTTCGATAAACTTTGCCACCTCGGCGGCTTTCAGTCCTCGCCAACAGTCGTACAACATGCTGTCGCTGTCTTTCAAGTGTTTATAGTACACCTCTTTCTGAATATCCGTACCGTATCGGCAAATCTCACTCGCTACACTGATTGTGATTTCGTCCTTTTCCAGAAGTTCGGCGATTTCGGGTATCAATGATACGAATTTCAGACGGGTACGGATATAGTTCTCGTTTTTGCCGAACTGCACGGCCAATGACTGCACATCGTAGCGACCGCTTTCCATGAGCTTTTGGTAGGCGTTGGCTTCCTCTATGGGGGTAACGTCCTTGCGCTGCAGGTTCTCCGTCACGGCCATTTCGGCGGCGGTCTCGTCCGAAACATGCAAGATGACAGCCGGAATTTCGGTCAGTTCTGCCATAAGGGCGGCACGATACCTGCGCTCTCCGAAAATAATCTCGAAGCGGTCGGTGTCCACAATGGGGCGCACGCCGATAGGTTGCAATACTCCCTGCTGACGAATACTCTCGGCCAGTTCGGCAAGGCTCGCCTCGTCAAAGTGCTTGCGTGGGTTATAGTTGCTCGGTTGAATATTCATCAATGCAACTGATACGATGTTGTTCTCTACTACTGATTGAATGTTCGCTGTTTCCATAATTCATAAATTTTAATTTGTTATTACATTAGATTGTTTGATTACTATTGTCTTTATTGTGCGGTGTCATACTCGTATATTTCCGGATTGTCGTACCCGTCGAACACTATCCGAAACGTGTCAAAGTCCTTTCTGCCCGCCAGTCTGACGGTATCTCTTTTCCCGATGAAATAGGGTTCATTCATTGTCCGAAACGGTGCGCCGAGCGTTATCCTATCCACCAACGTACAAACTTTGCCGGGTTGTTCGGGCATGATATAACCCAGTGCGTACTCGTTGTAAACTACCAATTTGATTTTATCCATATCGCTGTCAATTTTACGTTGTTTTTTTCTTTCCCTCCTTTCGGTTCCTTTCTCTGCCTGAACCGCTTTGAGGTTTTACGGATGCGGTACACGGCTGTCGGTACAGCTTCATACGACGGCTTTTCCTGCCAATTACTCTTTCGCAGAAAGGAAGAATTTGCAGGAAATACACTTCAAGCCGCCGTATCAAGCGCGACAGCGGACCTTTGCATCTGATAAAACACAACGGTGACGGCAGAGAATGAAGCCGGGAAAGCGGTAAGGGAATCGGTAGAAAAGGGATATGCCCGTCAGGGTTAGAATAGGGATAAAACGGGCCATGTGCCTGTACTTGCGGGCAGGTAAAAAAGAGAAAGATGGTAAGACTATAAAGGAGGAATGCGCCCTATGGAAACAGCGGGCGGATAAAAAAGGACGCATGGCTGCCGTCTCCGGGGTGGGCAGACGCGGTAGCCATGCCTGTGTTTATTGTTCGTTCTTCTCCAGATACTCTTTCATTGCCTCGTTCACGATGTCTTTCAGCGACATGTTCTTCTTGATGGCGAGGAATTTCATACGGGTATGAATGCTTTGTTGATGACGAAGTTGCAATGAACCGCCGTTTCTTTTTCCGTGGGGGCTGCTACCGGCTGTTTTCCGCCGGTAGTCTTTTTCGTAGGTGACAGCAACCCGTCCAGTCCGCCTTTCATGCTGTCTTTCAGTAAATCGCTCTTGCTCATATCGGGATTATTTTAATTTCAGTACCTCTTGCGCCAGTGCCATGTAGTCCTTGGCTCCGTTGCTGTTCCTGCTATACTCGAAGATGTTCTTGCCCTTTATGGGAGCTTCGGCCAAAGATACGTTATCCCGTATAACGGTCTTGAACACCTTTTCGCAGAATGAATCCTTGACGAGTTCGGCCACACTTTTGTTCAGTGTCTTGCGTTTGTCGAACTGGGTAATTACAATGCCACCAATAGCGAGTTTCGGATTCAGGCGTTCCTGGACGGTGGCAATCACATTCATGATCTTGGCCATGCCGCGCATGGCGAGGAATTGTGCCTGTACCGGGATAATCAGGTAGTCTGCGGCGGTAAGGGCGTTCAGCGTCAGCAACCCCAACGAGGGCGGACAGTCGATAAGGATATAATCGAATTTCCGGTTTTCGAGCAACTTGCCAATCAGGCCGTTCAATATCAGTTCCCGTCCCGGCTCGTTGATGAGTTCTGCCTCGGCAGCCGAGAGGTCGAGGCAGGACGGTACGACGGTTACACCTCCTGCCGTTTCAACTAATGGCAAGGGGTATTTGCCTTTCATCGCCCCGTACACCGTCTGTTCTTCCTCAATGGAGAGGCCGAAAGGATTCCGTAAAGGTTCGCCTGACCGTCCATGTCGATAGCCAGCACGCGCTTTTTCTTTGCTGCAGGGCCGCAGCCAGATTGATGGTGGTGGTCGTCTTTCCGACCCCTCCCTTATGGTTCAAGACCGCAATTATTTTTGTCATCGTTTCACTCTTTTATTTCCACTTGCAAAGTTAATACTATTTTTCGTAAATACTAAAATTAGTATATACTAATTCACTAAAAACTATTGTTTTAGCAGTGTAGTATTTTAGTATTTACTACTATACTAAAATAAAGTTTGACTAAGAGTAGTATATCCTACATTCGCAGACGAGTGGCTTACTAATCTACTACATATAGGATATACTACATTTAGTATTCGCTTATTTTCAAAGGTTTACTCTCTTATCAGAAAGGCAAATCCTCCTTTTCGTCCTGCGGGAAATCTGCAGGAGGAACGGGTGCGCCGTCTGCTCCGCTTACTGCATTGTCCTCTCCGGCTGCCGCGCCTTCCCGCCTTCCGGTATTGATAAAGGCAATACTCTCTGCCGTGATGGAGAGCTGTATCTGGCTCTCGCCGTTCTTGTCTTTCCACAGGGAAGATGACAGCGTGCCGTCAACAAGTATGAGTCTCCCTTTCGTCAGATATTCGGACAAGCGGATATGGTTGTCCTTGTTGCTGCGTACCCTTATCCAAGTGGTGATGTTTTGCCCCTTTGAATAATCGTCAACGGCTATGTCCATAGCCATGAATGAGCCGTGTGCTCCTGAAATTACTTGGCAATCTTTGCCGATGCGTCCGATAGTGTGAACATGTAACATAATAGAAAATTGTTTGTGGCAAGGTGGTTGGTCCTGCCGTTACCTAACTGTTTATTTTTTCCCTCTTTTCGGTTCCTTTCTCTGCCTGAACCGTTCCGGGATTTTATAGATGCGGTACCCGGCTGCCGGTACAGCTTCATACGACGGCTTTTCTTGCCAATTACTCTTCGTAGAAGGAAGAATTTGCAAGAAATACACTTCAAGCCGCCGGATCAAGCGCGGCAGCCTACCTTTGCATCTGAAAAATCGGACGGTGACGGCAGAGAGGAGACCGTAGAGGTTATACATATAATTGATATAAAGGGAAGAGGGCTTCGCCCAAGTATAAGAGCAGAGGAAAAGAGAGAGGTATAAAAGGAAACCGCCAACGGAGTTGCGGTAATTTACAAACGGGTATCGTGCCCTTCACCGACGATGTTGTCATAGGCACGATACCTTATCATAGCTTATTTTGTCAGAACCGGTATCTCAAAGGGAGGAATGCAGCAAATCGCCCATCCTTTGTTCTGGCAAAGTACAAAACCCTCTGACGATAGTATCTCCGTTTACGCCTTCAAGTCCGGCGAACATTTGTAATGCGTCAAACCCTCTGTCGAACTGTTCCATGATGACGGCGGGGGCAAAATGGATAATCCCGTGAGGGTAGCTTTTCGATGTGCCAATCCACCCGCGCAAATAATCATCGAAACAGCCTTCTGCTCTTGACGCATGGAACTCTTGTGAATGGGAACTGCAAATGGTTTTACCGTAGATTTCGTCTCCTAAAATTAAAGTTCCCGTTTGCGGATTGTACATAAAACGCCGATTGGTTATTTGAAGAATATCTATGATTTCCCATTTGACATTGATAACCATCAGGATTTTTTCAACCTGCCTTTTCATGCGTTTGCCTGTTTTACAATTTTTCTTGTCCATCACTTGTCTTTTATGCCGTGAAACATCTGCTTTTTTACCCTTTTTTCGATTCTTCTCTCTGTCTGAACCGTTCCGGGATTTTACAGATGCGGAACACGGCTGCCGACAGGGCTTCATACGGTGGGTTTCCCGGCCAATTACGCTTTCATGGAAAGGAAGAATTTGCGGGGAATGCACTTCAAGCCGCCGGATCAAGCATGGCAGCCGACCTTTGCATCTGGCAAACCGGACGATACCGGCAGAGAGGAGACCGGAACAGACCGGTAAATATGATGGTAAAAAGGGAGTACGGCTTTGCCTGTATAAATGCAGGGGAAGCGAAGTAGAAAAGGGTCCGGCTTGGGCGGGTCAGGCAAGGGTCTGCCGGGGCAAACATGAAAGGGATTCTCCTTATCCGCTCCACGCCTGAATTTCGACCGGGCGGAATGAAAGCGCGGAGCGAATAAGAAGTATCACCGTTTGCCCTTGACGTGGCAGGTCACAAGGGAAAGATACGGAACAGAGGCGGAAAGTCCGAAACCAGCGGCATAAAGACCGGTCGGGCTGTGGAATACCGTGTTGTTTCGACAGGTCGAAGCTCCGGCATGGAACGGCACGATCCGGGCTGCCGCCGGTTTTGAACGGCCTCCCGTACCTTTCCCTGACGACTTGTTACGGCACAGACTTTCCACTGGTTCACGGGGTTGGGAAAGCCGGCGTATAATAGGGAAACAGCCTGAAGGTAAAAAAGGAGTAATCGTACTATAAAAGGTATCGGTTGCCCCGCAATCCGTCCGGAGGGCTTTCGCCCATCGGACAGACCACAGAGGTTATCGGCTTATAGTTTGGGCTTGTTCTTCGGGAGAATGGGGCAAGAAAGTATTATTCTGTAAAATGGCCCCAGCTCGGTCTTTACCGGGTCTTTCGATACCAAGAATGTTGCGCTCTCCTTGACCTTCGCTATATCCAAAATAGGTCTTACAGATGTACTTATTCCTCAAACGTGTTCCTCCCCTGTTGAACTGCAGCGGAAAACCTCGCTTGTCAGTGGTTTTGTGCAGAAACCACTCTTTCGGGTTGTTTTCTATCACAGCCAAACTCCAGTCGGTCGTTCATTGTGATATTCATTTCTTTTGCCAATTTGGTGGATAGATACATGTTGCCGGTAACGCTGTTGAACCTTATGCTTCTTTTACCTACACGGTTTTCTCTTGTCCGGCAATTCTCGACGTTGTAAATTACAAATTTCATTTTCTTGAATTATTTACGGGTTATACAAATTACATGCTTACGTGGGCGTACCTTTTGGAAAATCCTTCGTGATTGCGGATAGTGTCGGTTATATCGCTTATTCTCCGGTGTATCGCACTTGCGGAAATGCCTGCATAGGCGGAAAGGTGTCTGTATGAACATTTCGCCTCGTACTCTTTCAGTCTGAAAAGCTCGTAGTCCGTTTGGGGATATTTCTTCTTCACAAACAGCAGTATGTCATACACCAGCTTGTCGGAAGCTGCCAGCACCTCGACGGACGGTGTTTCTTCTTCCTGCATGAGCAAAAAAGAAATGTTCGTTGTCGGGGAAACAGTAACAACTATCCTTGTGAATACATTTCAGTCTGCACTTTTTGTACACGCCGAAAAAATAAGGCTCGAAGCTCTCGACAGGTATTTCCGAAATCACGACTTCCCGTTTCATCGCCAAATAGGCGTCGTGAAAGGCGTCCTCGTGCAGGTAACGTCCGAATATGTTACGCAATCTCTGATAGTTGTAAACGAACCAGTTGTCAAAAAGCGAATTTTTTTTCATGTTTCAATTTGTTTTTAAGTTTTTTTTATTTCCCTCCGGTTCGAGCGATTACCGGAAAGTTCGATTCTTTTTTCTGCCTCGTCTTTGCATCACGGGGTTTGCAGCAAGGATTCCATGAAAAATACTCTTGGAATGGAATGAGAAGGAAGATTTTTCATCAGGAAAATCGAAGATGGGCCTTGAGGCAAAGTTTTGAGATGCAATCAACTTTGCGGAAAAAAGTGTCGGGCTTTACGGTCGTCGGTTCGTGATAGCATCTCAATCTACAAAGGGGGGGGAAGCGAAAGCCTGCCTATAAAAGACAAGGTGTGTGGTATAAAAGGAGTGGCTGGAGGTACAAGGGGAAGATTCCGTTACAACCGGGTATGGCCGTGGCAGACCGGAAGGTGAAAAAATCCCCTGTCCGGTGTTGTAACCGAACAGAGGGAAAAGGTTAAATCTATGAATTATGGTCATGCCGCTTTGTCGGTGGCCTCGTGTTCGGAAAGGGCGGACTGCGTGCGTTCCGCCTCTTTCATGCTTTCGTCGATCCGATGCTGTAAAGCGTTGCACTCCTGTTTGAGCCTTGCCAACTCGTCCGCCTTGCTCCACTTGCGGGCGATGATTCCCTGCAAAGCGGGTATCTCGCTCTCCAGCTTGGCTATCTTCTGCCGTTGTTCCTCAATCATGCCGGGCAGCTTGGCGAGGGCGGCTTGCGGGTATCGGGAGGATTCCACGAAGCCCAGAGGCAATGCTCCCGATATGCCACAACGGTATTTCAGTCCGCTTACGCCCTCGACGAGGAACGTGTTGCGGTAGAATGTACCGCCCATGTCATACTCGCTGTACACCGACAGGTTCAATCCGGCATACGTGCCTATCGTACCGATTGCCCCGTTGCGGTAGGTCTTGGAAATGCGGTGCAGCTCCCGTCCGGTCTCTTCCGCCGTGGCTTGTGCGAGGTTCAACAGCCGGGTCGTCCGGTCTCCGGTGTAAGAGGTGATATATTCCCAGTCCTGCGTCATGCGTGCCGCCGCACTCTCGGCCTTTGTCATGTCTTCCCGGTTGGCCGCAATCTTACGCTCGGCCCTGATACGGTCTTTCTTGAAAATGGCCTGTTCCTTTTCGAGCTGCATAATCTTGTTGTCGAGCTTCGTTTTCTCCAACAGGTCGGTATTTCCCGACAGGAGAGCCACGAACTCGGCGAAATTCATGCCGTTATCCTCGTCCATAGCGTCCTCGTCGATACGGCGCACAGCAATCGTACCGTTGTTAATTTGGTTGATGAACATTTGCTTGGTTTTCAACAGGTTAAATTTGTAAGCGTCGAGCGTCTTTTCCGTTCCGTAAATCACCACGTCCACGGTATTGTTTCCCCAGAGCTTAACGGTGTTGCCTTTGCGTACCGCACGACCGTTGCGCTGCTCCATGTCGGCGGGGCGCCAAGGTATCTCCAGATGATGCACCGCAACGGCCCTTTCTTGGGCGTTTACTCCCGTTCCCAACATCGAGGTAGAGCCGAACAACACCCGTACCCTGCCACTGTTCATGTCCGCAAAAAGTTTCTTTCTCGCCCGTTCGGTCTTGGCGTACTGGATAAACTGGATTTCATCGGCAGGAATCCCCATTGCCACCAGCTTGTCCTTGATGTCGCTATAGATGTTCCACTCGTTCGGCTTGTAAGTGGCAAGGTCGCTGAAGACGAACTGTGTACCACGATTGGCATTTGAACTTACATAATAATCATAAATAGTTCTTGCGCAAATCGAAGCCTTGTTGTTCGGGTCATCAGTAAACTTATCGCCCAACAGACGCATATCAAGAGACATCTTACGGGCCACGTTGGTAGCAACAAGCATTTTTGCCTTGTCGAGATTGTCCGGCTGCGGAATATCCAACCCCAAATCTTCCCATTGTCCGCTGTGCGCAAAGGCGACGAGCCGCCCGATCATTTCCTCCTGTTGGATAGTGGGTGCATGGGAAAGGAAACGCACGTTTTTGTCCGGCACATCGAGGTTTATCATATCGGCTGTACGATAGTCGGTAATCTCCCGCAGGAACATCGCCAGTTCCGGCACTTTGATGTAAGTGCGGAAACGCTCTTTGCGCTTTATCGTACCCGTTACGTTCAGCTCGTAGTCGGCGGCCTTTTTCGTGAAGATAGCCGCCCAAGCGTCGAAACAGCTTACTTGTTGCCGTTTGAGTTCCCTTGGACGCAGATATTTGAACATCACGTACAGTTCGGTCAGCGCATTGACGACCACCGTACCCGACAGGAACGTAGCCCCCAAGTCCTTTCCCGTGCGGCGTTGAATGTCCCGAATGGCAAACAAAAGGTTCATCGCCCTTTGCGAGCCTTGCGCATTGCCGATGCCCGCTACTCTCGTGTGGCGTGTCTGGAACATCAAATTTTTATAGCAGTGGCATTCGTCTACAAAAATGTGGTCTATGCCCATCGAACGGAAATCGATGGTATCGTCTTTCCGGAGGTCTATCTTCATCTGCAGTTCGGCGAGCTTGGCTTCAAGGTTCTGTTTCCGGGTTTCCAGTCCTTTCTGCATCCTGCCGCTCCGGTAACGCATAGTGGATTGCTCCAGCACTTCGAGGCTGCGCTCCACATCGGCCAGTTCTTCCGAGAATATGTCGTACATGGTTTCTTCGGATTGCGGAATCTTGCTAAACTGGTCGTGTGTCAGGATAATGCAATCCCAGTTGTTGTTCTTGATTTTTGAAAACACTTCCTTGCGGTTGGCGGGGGTGAAATCTTCCTTGCCCGGATAGAGCACCTTGGCCGTGGGGTATGCCTTTCGGAATGTATCGGCAATCTCGTGTACATTGGCTTTCAGCCCGATAATGAGGGGTTTCTGCACCAGTCCGAGACGTTTCATTTCGTATGCGGCCACGCACATAATCATCGTCTTGCCCGTGCCGACCTCGTGCCAGCAGATACCGCCGCCGTTCTGCTTAATCATCCAGATAGCGTCTTTCTGTGAGGGATAAAGTTCTTTGTACGGGAACAGCTCGAAAGAGAGGCCGGGGAACGTCTGCGCCGAGCCGTCGTAGTGCGGACGCACGTAACAATTGAAGCGCTCGTTGTATGTCCTTACCAGTTCGTCCCGGACTTCCAAAGGCTCATCGTCAAGCCACCGGTTGAAACGGTCTCTGATTTCCTGTATCTTGGCGGCGGCCTCCTGCATGGCTTCCTCGTCCGGCACACGTATTTTGCTGCCGTTCCGGTATTCCTCTTTCGTTATCTCAGGTACGGTATCGTGCAGGGCGTGTACAAACAAGTCCTCGCCGTTGTAATTGCGCACGGAATAGGTATTGTATGCCACGGGCGAATATCCCTGCAGCCGAATCAAGTAGGTATCGTTCACGTCGAAATACATCACGTCCGCACCTACTCCGAATAGGTCGGAGGCGAAATCGGCGTACAGCTTCGTATCTATCCACCGCTCGCCCATGTTGATGTCGAGTTCTTCATAGGGTATCGGTTCGGGTATGGTGTTCTCCAGTGCCTTTGCGGACGCTTCGGCCCATTCTTTCTCCTTGCCTGCGAGATTCGGGAGAAAGGAAAGCGTCTCTTCCTGCTTGGCGATGATGTTTCCGGAGAGGAACTTTCCTTTGTGCTCCCATTCCCCATTGGCCGGATTGTAGAAAATTTCCCCTTGCAGGGCTTCGATGATTTCTTCTTCCTCCTTGTTCGTGGCTTGTGCCATGTAGCCCATATCGACCTTGCCGTAAAAGTTCAGGCTGCTTGCCAAGGCTTCCACGGGGGACAGCGTTACGGCGGTGTCTATCTTCTTGAAAGCTACAGGTTCACGCATAACGTCGGCTTTGAAGATGTCCCTGCCGACCTGCATTTCTATCGTGAACACCTCCGTACCGAGGCTGTCGAGCAAGATAAACTCCTTGTTGTCGTTGTCGTGGAAAAATCCCCATTTGGCAATAAAAGCGTCGTATAGGGTGTTGAGTTGTTTACGCAGTTCCGAGCACTCCTTTTGTTCTTCCCGTTCCCTGCCGGACAGCTCGAAATACACCTTGCGTATGGGGAAATAGTCGGCGGCCCTGTCCGTATTTACCTTGCCCTCGTCCACGGGTACGAAATCAACGGCTGTCTCCGTGTAACGGCTCGACTTACGAAACCGAAGCGTACCTACCTGCCCCTCGAAAACGACCATTGCGCCGTTCTTCATCCATGTTTCCATGTCCTCCGTGTAGGCACGTATGCCTTTGACCGTCTGCGGCTCGCCGAAAAGAGACATCTGCACGGGGGTGTTGTCCTGGCCGTGATTGGCAAAAAAGAGCCTTGCGAAAATAGCGGTCGAAATCGTATTTGAGCAGTGCGGAAAGGTATTGGGACATGGCGTTTCCATCGCCTAACCACTGGTATTTGCGGACGTACTTACCGAACTGGTTCAGCGCAATGCGACTGTCCGTGGCAAGGGCGGTCTTGGGGAGGGTAAAGATTTTGTTCGCATAGTCGGTCATCGTTCCTGCCGTGTCGACCTTTTCCTTGGAGACCTGCAAAAAACATCTTCTCCCGTAACGAGAGCGTCGCCTTGCGGCTGTGCTTTTGGAATATCAAAAGGTCGCTCCCTACCTCTATGCCGCTCGTCTGCATGAAAAGGGTATCGGGTAGCCGTAAGGCCGTTATGAGGTCGGCATGATTGACGAGGTACTCGCGCACGAACTTGTTGCCCGGCGTGTCGGCAATTCCTCTCGGCGCAACGAACGCCAGCAGTCCGCCCTCGTTCAACAGTTCCATTGCCTTGACAAAAAAAGTAGTTGTGTATGGTCTTGGCTGACTGTTCGTACATGCCGCCTTTCTTCCACATTTCCGCATCGAACACCCGGAAATTGCCGAACGGGATATTCGAGGCGATAACATCGAAGCTCTCATGCTCCAGATGCTGGTCGGCTATCGTCTCGAAGCCTGCCGTTACCGTGGTCGCCTCGTCATACAGAAGCGACAGGATAAGCCCCGTAAGACAATCTTTTTCAAAAGCGTAGCTGCGAGTGCCGGGCATGGAGACGGGCAGAAAGCCGCCAATTCCCGCACTGGGTTCAAGAAAGGTACTCATTTGCAGGCAGTTATCCTTGAATGTAGCGTGTATCTGCCGGGTTACTGCGTCCACGAGGAATTTCGGTGTGTAAAAAGCAGTCAGGACGGAGGATTTTATACTGTTGATGACGGCTTGCCGCATGGCGTCGTCATAATAGGGATATGCGCCTATCAAGTCCTGCAGCTTGCGGATAGGCTCGGCCACATCATCGCTGACGGTATGCTCCGTTCCTATATTCAATACATCTTTAATCCCCCCGAAACGGAATATCGGGATAATACCTCTTTCTCTTCGTCAGTGGCTTGTCGGTCGTCGATACGGACTTTCATTGCCGTTGCAATGGCTTCCACGTTTGCCACCAGTGATTTTAATTTGCTGTAACTCATAATTTAACCTTGTTTGTTTCCCTTTATTCGGCCTGTTTGCGGCCTCCGGGATTATTTTTCTGCCTCTTGAAGGTGGCAGGGACAATCGGACAAGGCTGAAGCGAAAAAATACGCTCGACAACGGAGAGGAGATTTTTGCGCCTCACTCGCGGCGCAGCCGGCATTGGCAAGATTGGAACGGCCCGTTACCTTCGCGGAAAAATAATACCCCGCAGGTCGCTGCAAGGCTGGGCACGGAAACCGACAGCTAAAAGAGGGAGGAAAATGCGTACAAGGGAGAAAGGACGGAACGGGTATAGAAAAGGGAGAAAGCGTCGTACAACGGGGAATGCTGCCGACAGACCGGAAATCCGGAGAAGATGGGATAAGACAAGGGAATCCTGTGCATAATCAAAAGAAAAACTTACCCCTGTAACCGATTATAATGAATAACCTATGACTGAAAAGAATACTCCCATCTTATCTCCCGAATATCTCGATTTCAGAAACGAGATAACCTCCCGCATCCGGTCGCCCCAATACGAGGCATTGAAGGCCGTAAACAAAGAGATGATCGCCCTGTATTGGGAAATCGGCAGGCGGATTACCGAACAACAAGCGGCCTTGGGCTGGGGAAAATCCGTCATGGAGAACCTTTCGCGGTACATACAAAAGGAGTTTCTGGGTATAAAGGGATTCGGTGTTTCCAACATGTGGGACATGGCCCGTTTTTATACCGAATACCGGTCGAATGAAATTCTCCAACCGTTAGTTGGAGAAATTAGCTGGTCGAAGCACATCGTCATTCTGACCAAGTGCAAAGAGATGCAACAACGGCAATTCTACATCTTGTCAACCAAGAAATACGGCTGGACGAAAGATGTACTTATCAACAAGATAGAAGCAAAGACCTACGAAAATTATCTGCTCGGTCAGAGCAACTTCGACATGACCTTGCCGGAGAAGATAAAGAACCAGGCCATACTTGCCCTGAAAGACGAATATACATTCGACCTTGTGGGCCTTTCGAAAGAACATTCCGAATACGAACTGGAACAAGCGATTATAAAGAATATCCGCGCGTTCCTCATGGAGTAGCGAGATATTCAGTTTTTTCTAACTGAAAGTGAGTACAGAAATGTTATCATAGCATGGCAGAGACTATTTGTCAATCCACTCTTTTAGCCGTTGAGCCTTCTCTTTACTAACGGTTATTTTTGTGTTCGGATACCCTTTTAAGCGGACAATAAGTTTCCCTCCGAAATAATTAGAAAGAAACAATACGTATTCTATGTTAATTATGTATTGGCGGTTGGCACGGAAGAAGCAATCAGGATTGAGTTGCTGTTCGAGTTCGTCCATTGACATATTGACAACTTCTGAAGTTCCATTATTAAGACGAAGGTATACCGTCTTGTTTTCGGTTTCGATATGGTTGATGTCCGAAACACGTACGGTCTTATACCCGTCACGATAGGGCAACAGGAAACGTTCCCGATAGCGGAACTGGTTCTTCTGCAACGAATCGAAAAGCTGCCGGAGATTTTCGTCAGCATAATTCTTGCCAGCTTTGGTAGCTTTATCTATGGCAGCTTCAAGTTCATCGGCATCCAAAGGCTTCAGAAGATAGTCAAAGCTATTGAACTTGAAAGCCTGTACCGCATATTCATCGTATGCGGTGGTGAATATGATTGGAACGGTTGCCGGAGCATATTTAAGCGCTTCAAAACTCAGGCCGTCAGTAAGGCGGATATCCGCAAGGATGAGGTCTGTTGTTTTGCCTGATTGGAAAAAATCGACCGCCTCTTTGATATTTGTAAGTGGTCCTTCAATTATAAACGTCGTATCAATGTCGTTCAGCAATCTAATGAGACGCATGGCATTGCGCTGTTCGTCTTCAAGAATCAGTATCTTCATAGGGACTGTTTTTTTATGATGGGCAAACTCACCGAATAGAAGTTCTCGGCATTTTCTATCTTGACTTTTTTATCGCAGAGCAACGAATAACGCTCTATTATGTTTTTATGACCCAAGCCGGTCGATTCCATTTTTGAGAGCAAGGAAGATTTAAGGTTGCGCACTGTGATATAGTCGTCAGACAACGTGATGTCAATAAACAACGGATTTTCCATCGAAAAACCGTTATGCTTTATTGCATTCTCCACAAGAAGTTGCAACACGGCCGGGGGAAGGTATCCTTTGCATTCTTTCAGTTCGAGGCTGATGTTCGTGACGACCCCTCCGACGTGGCGCACCTGCATCAGATACAAGTATGATTCAAGGAACTTTATCTCATCTCTGACGGGAATCAGATTCCGGTCCAGATTGGTGATGATGTACCGGTACACTTTCGACAGGTTACTCAGGAACTTGCCGGCAAGTTTGGTATCTTCCTCTATCAATTCCAGCAGGTTGTTGAAGTTGTTGAACATGAAGTGCGGATTAATTTGCAGCTTCAGCGAGTTGAGTTGCGACTGTAAGGCAATCTCCTTCTCCTTCATCAGTGCCATTTCAAGAGCCTGCTTCTCATCGCGCGCCCTGATGTATGACTGGAGGAAGAATGTGTTGGCATAAACGCTTGATATGAAAGTGGCTATCATGGCAAAAGTGTAAGCCCCCTTCATGTTGATCAGTTCGTCAAGAAGCCCGTTGCCGGTTTCATCCCACAAAAGATTGAACAGAGATGTCATGCCGAACGCAACGAGGTTATTCAGCGTCAAAAGACAGGAAGCATAGACAATCACCCACACATAAGATGTTCTGAACGGCAAAATCTTAAAAACAAGGTAAGAGAACCCCAAGGATATGTAGGTAAAGAGCATACACAACAAAAAATCGACGACATAATCGACTGTCGCCATTCCCGGTAATTGGTTGGCGGTTTCGTCATCAAGAATTAACCATATAATAAGGTAGAGGATATAGGAAACGAGCGATAGCAGGAAGCCGTTCCGCCAGTTCATTATTTTTACATTTTCTTTGATCATATTTGGTTGCAAAGTTACTTCATGTTGCAAAGGTACGACTTTGCTTTTTCATTTGATAGGTCGAAACCGGATGAAACAGACAAAACAGCAGTTGAAACAGATAAAAGGAGTGTCGAGACAGATGGTTCTATCATTTATACTGTATTCGATGCTTGCATAATGAACGTAGATTGCCAAAACAGGGTATGATTTTGGTAATCTGTAGGAAGGTGACGCATCAAGAAGCATGGCTTAACTGCCCAAAGATGTGCATCTTTGAAAAGAGCATTTACAATGACATTTCAGAAGCCATTTTAGCTGTTTTATAAATGTTTTTTTCCGTTTCGACTGCATGCCGGTTGTCGGCAAATTGGGTATGGAATATCTTTGCAGCCAAAATTGGCGACTTATGATTATTGAAACAGAACACCTTATCATCAGAGATTTTCAGGAGAAGGATGCCGTTGGTTTGCTGGAATACCTCTCCCATCCGCGTGTCAACTGCTTCGTGAGCGAACGCTTGTGCTCTGAAGAGTCTGCACTGGCTTATATATCCAATACTCCAAAGGAGTTGCTGCGCTATGCCGTGTGCCTGAAGGAAGACGATTTCATAATCGGTGATGTTTTTGCATTGCGTGAAGAAGCCGACACATTCAACGTGGGCTGGCATTTCAACCAACGCTTCGAGGGCAAGGGATTGGCGCATGAAGCGGCAACGGAATTTCTGGATTACCTTTTCCGTGAAGCAGGCGCACGTCGCATCTACGGCTTTGTGGAGGATGACAACCTGCGGTCGAAAAGATTGTGCGAACGTCTCGGAATGAGATATGAAGGATGCATGAAGGAATTCATATCGTTTGTGTGCCATCCCGATGGAACACCACGGTATGAGGACACCTGCATTTATGCGGTATTGAATAAGGAATGGAAAAACAATAAGAACAGATGATGAATAGAAGAACATGGATAGCCGGCATCACGGTAACAAGCCTGCTGGCTGCATTATTGACAGCCTGCAAACAAGAACAGAGGGAACAGGAAATGAGACAGACATTGCCCGTCATGGTGGTTTCTTCCCGGGCAGTTGAATTTCAAGAAAGTTATTCCGCCTCCATCCGTGGGCGGCAGGATGTGGACATAGTACCCCAAGTGTCGGGCCGTATCACCCGCCTGTGTGTGAAAGAAGGGGAGCAGGTTAAGACGGGACAAGTGCTTGCCGTCATCGACCAAGTGCCCTATCAGGCAGCCTTGCGCACCGCACAGGCAAACGTCAGCGCAGCACAGGCAAAAGTGGAAACGGCACGGATCGAGCTGCAAGGCAAGCAAGCCTTGTTTGATGAGAAAGTCATATCCGATTACGAACTCTCTCTTGCCCGCAACGGGCTGGCGGTAGCACTTGCCGAACTCGAACAGGCAAAGGCTCAGGAAACGGATGCCCGCAACAATCTCTCCTATACCGAGATAAAAAGTCCCAGCAACGGAGTGGTAGGCACGCTTCCTTTCCGCATCGGCGCACTTGTCAGTCCCGGCATGACGCAGCCCTTCACGGTAGTTTCCGACAATGCGGAAATGTACGCCTATTTCTCCGTCTCCGAAAACAAGCTGCGTCAGTTCAGGACACAATACGGTTCCATAGACAAGATGATTTCCCAAATGCCGGAAGTCGGCCTGCAACTGAATGACGGCACGTTCTACGGACGGAAGGGACGCATAGAGACTGTCAGTGGCGTGGTCAATGCCACCACCGGGGCGGTGCAAATCAAAGCCCGCTTCCCCAACCCCGACCGTGAGCTGCTGAGCGGCACCATCGGCAATATCGTCCTGCAAGGAGTGGATGCGGATGCCATCCTGCTGCCCAAGACCGCCACCGTGGAATTGCAGGACAAGATTATCGCCTACCGCCTCAGAAACGGAAAGGCCGAAGCAGCCTACCTGACCGTGGACCGTCTGAACGATGGTAACCACTTCGTGGTGAAGCAAGGTGTGTCCGTGGGCGACACCATCATCACCGAAGGGGTAGGACTTGTAAAGGAAGGAATGATTGTTACACCTAAAAACGTAACCCCATGAATCTACGATTTTTCATAGACCGCCCGGTATTCTCGGGCGTTATTTCCGTGGTGATTGTCTTGATGGGACTCATCGCCATCAAAGTGCTCCCGGTGGAGCAATATCCCGACATTGCACCGCCTACTGTCAACGTGTTCTGTACCTATCCCGGTGCGAATGCCGAAACCGTGCAGAAAGCGGTAATCGTCCCGCTTGAGGAAGCCATTAACGGAGTGGAGGACATGATCTACATGACCTCTACCGCATCCAACACGGGCGATGCTTCCATCAACATCTATTTCAAGCAGGGTGCCAACGCGGACATGGCGGCGGTGAACGTGCAGAACCGTGTGAATGGCGCGTTAAGCCAGCTTCCGGCGGAAGCCACCAAAAGCGGCGTCACGACAGAGAAACAGCAGAATGCCGAGCTGATGACTTTCGCGCTTTACTCACCCGACGACCGTTTCGACCAGACTTTCCTGAACAATTACATGAAAATCAATGTCGAGCCACGGGTGAAACGTATAGGCGGTGTCGGAAAGGCACAGCTGTTCGGCTCGAACTACAGTATGCGTTTGTGGCTCAAACCGGACAAGATGGCGGGGTACGGGCTTATCCCGGATGATATTTCGGCGGTATTGGCACGGCAGAACATTGAGGCCGCCACCGGTTCTTTCGGACAGAACTCCGACGGGGCAAACGAGTACACGATGAAATACCGGGGCAGGCTCTCGACTGCGGAAGAGTTCGGCGAACTGGTGGTCAAGTCCCTGCCCGGCGGCGATGTATTGCGATTGAAAGAGGTCGCGGATATAGAGCTGGGCGATGAGTATTACAATTATTCATCCGAAGTGAACGGACATCCGGCAGCCATGATGATGATAAACCAGAAATCCGGTTCGAACGCATCAAGCACCATCAATGAGATACACGAGGTACTCGATGACCTCAGCCGCGATTTGCCCGAAGGGGCAGAGTTTGTGGTGCTTACCGACACCAACAAGTTCCTGAATGCCTCCATCCATTCTGTCATCAGGACGCTTATCGAGGCGATACTTTTAGTCATCGTGGTGGTGTATGTGTTCTTACAGGACATCAAGTCCACGCTGATTCCCACGATTTCTATCTTCGTGTCCATCATCGGAACGTTTGCCGTAATGTCACTGATAGGCTTTTCCATCAACCTGCTTACGCTTTTCGCCCTTGTGCTTGCCATAGGCACGGTGGTGGACGATGCCATCGTGGTGGTGGAAGCCGTGCAGGCGAAGTTCGACGAGGGGTATCAGTCTCCGGTGCTTGCCGCCGATGATGCCATGAAGGGCGTGTCGTCGGCCATTCTGACCTCCACCCTTATTTTCATGGCGGTGTTCTTCCCTGTGGGCATGATGGGCGGTACTTCAGGGGCGTTCTATACGCAGTTCGGTATCACGATGGCGGTTGCCGTGGGCATTTCGGCCATCAATGCCTTCACCCTTTCTCCGGCATTGTGCGCCCTGCTGCTGAAGCCTTACATTGACGAGCACGGGAACACGAAGAACAACTTCGCGGCACGCTTCCGCAAGGCATTCAATGCGGTTTTTGACCGTTTGAGCCGTCGTTATGTGCGCGGTGTGCTATATGTCATTCATCGCAGGTGGCTGCTGTGGGGCACTATCGCGGTATCGTTCGGGCTGTTGGTGCTTTTTGTCAATACGACCAAGACCGGACTTATTCCTGAAGAAGATACAGGCACGGTCATGGTCAGCATGAACACGAAACCCGGTACATCCATGGCGCAGACCGGCAAAACCCTAAAACGTATAAACAGCCGTCTTGACAGTATCGCAGAGATTGAATACAACGGTACTGTGGCAGGCTTTTCTTTCAGTGGCTCGGGACCTTCGCAGGCCATGTCTTTTCTCACTCTCACGGATTGGGACGAGCGCAAAGGGGAAGGGCAGTCGGTGAACGATGTAATAGGCCGTATTTATGCCGCCACCGCCGATATTCCCGATGCCACCGTATTCGCCATGTCGCCCCCGATGATTGCCGGATATGGGATGGGCAACGGTTTTGAACTGTACTTGCAGGACAAAAACGCCGGAGACATAACCGCCTTCAGCCAAGTGACCGACCGGTTTGTGGAAGCGTTGTCGGGCAGACCGGAGATCGGTGAGGTCTATTCATCGTTCGCGGCTGATTATCCGCAATACTGGGTGGATATAGATGCTGCCAAATGCGAACAGTCCGGTGTGTCTCCTTCCGATGTCCTGTCAACACTCTCGGGATATTTTTCGGGAGAATATGTATCGAATTTCAACCGCTTCTCAAAACTGTACCATGTCACCATGCAGGCTCCTGCCGAATATCGCATGGACACCGAATCGTTGGACGGCATGTATGTCCGTACTTCCGACGGCTCCATGTCGCCGTTGAGCCATTTTGTCCGTCTTACCAAGACCAACGGTCCGTCGGACCTGACCCGCTTCAATATGTTCAATGCCATTTCCATCAGCGGGTCGCCGGCAACAGGATACAGTTCGGGACAGGTATTGAAGGCCATAAGGGAAACTGCCGACCACGTTCTCCCGTCAGGTTACACCTACGAGTTGGGAGGGTTGTCGCGCGAAGAAAGCAATACGACGAACAATGCCGTGTGGATATTCGTGCTGTGCATGGTCTTGATATACCTCATACTGTGTGCCCTCTATGAAAGCGTGTTCATCCCGTTTGCCGTGTTGCTGTCCGTGCCTTGCGGTTTGATGGGCAGCTTCCTGTTCGCGGGACTGTTCGGGCTGGAGAACAACATCTACATGCAGACCGGACTGATTATGATTATCGGGCTGCTTGCCAAGACAGCCATTCTGCTGACCGAATATGCCGGCAAGCGGCGGTCGGAAGGCATGACCCTCGCGCAGGCGGCATACAGTGCGGCAAAGGTTCGCCTGCGCCCCATCCTGATGACCGTATTGTCTATGGTGTTCGGACTCGTTCCGCTGATGATGGCTCATGGTGTGGGTGCCAACGGCAGCCGCTCGCTCGCCACGGGCGTAATCGGAGGTATGATAGTAGGTACGCTGGCACTGCTGTTCCTCGTACCGTCACTGTTCATCACATTTCAATATATTCAAGAACGGATTAAACGTAATTAAATGAAGAAGATCATCTTATTTACCATATCAACCTTGATGCTTACCGGCTGTGGCACATACAGCCGGTATCATCGGGCTGACATTCCGACAGAGAAGCTGTACCGGAATATCCCGGCTGGCATTGATACAACAACGCTTGCATCCATGTCATGGCGGGAGATGTTTACCGACCGTAAACTTCAGTTTTTGATTGAGACAGGACTCCGGCAGAATACCGACCTCAATGTGGCACGCCTGCGAGTGGAAGCGGCAGAAGCCGCCCTGATGACAGCCAGACTGTCGTACCTCCCTTCATTGGGAATCAGTGCGGAAGGCAGCGGAAACAAATATGACGGAGCTACGGCAAAGGCGTACAATGTGGGAGCGTCCGCAAGTTGGGAGCTTGAATTATTCGGCAAACTTACGGCAGCAAAGCGTGGTGCGGTTGCCGCATTGCAAGGAAGTCGTGACTACCGGCAGGCCGTACAGACACAGCTTGTCGCTACGATAGCGGACAGTTACTATACCCTCGCCCTGCTTGATGCGCAAAAGGTGATAAATCATCGGACTTTGGAAAACTGGCAGGCTACCGTGCGCACACTTGAAGCGTTGAAAAAGGTGGGCAAGGCGAATGATGCCGGTGTGTTGCAGGCAAGGGCAAACGTGATGCAGCTGGAATCATCGCAACTGGCTATATGCAAAAGTATCTCTGAGACAGAAAACGCCTTGTCGGCGATACTTGCCATGCCGTCGCACTCGATTGAGCGGAGCGATTTGGCAGAAGCGTCTTTCCCCGATACAATCTCTGTCGGAGTTCCTTTGCTGTTATTATCCAATCGTCCTGATGTTCGTCGGGCTGAAATGGAACTGGCTCAAGCGTTCTACGCCACCAATGTAGCCCGCTCGGCCTTCTACCCCAATATCACTCTTTCGGGTACATTGGGCTGGACCAACAATGGAGGCGGGGTAATCACCAATCCCGGACAGTGGCTGTTCAATGCAATCGCTTCGCTGACACAGCCGTTATTCAACCGTGGAACAAATATCGCTAATTTGAAAATTGCTCAAACCCGTCAGGAAGAAGCCAGATTGTTATACCAACAGTCATTACTGAACGCGGGGAAAGAGGTGAATGATGCCTTAACCGCATGGCAGACGGCAAAATCGCAATTTGAAATAAACACCCATCAGGTTGAAACCTTGCGTGAAGCTGTGCGAAAGACGGAACTGTTGATGCGCCATTCCGGTACCACCTATCTGGAAATATTAACTACCCAACAGTCACTCCTTGAAGCAGAGACAAACCGGTTGCAAACCAGCTTTGACCGCATACAGAGTATTATCAAACTTTATCATGCACTGGGAGGTGGAATATAAATTAGAATCGGGTATCGAAAATACCTTTTGACATTGATTACGGAATCAGAATTGCAATGGAAGTTATTAGTGGGACATGGAAAAGTTGTATCATTTTTGAGCTAAGCGATGGGGCTAAATGTCCGAGCAAATTACACAAATTGTTTCCTGAAGCCAATGCTCGTGTTATAAATCAGCAATTAAAGAAATTGGAAATGTATGGAATCATAGAGAAGAAAATATTTGCGGAACTTCCCCCACATTCCGAATACTCGATTACTCCGATAGGTGAAACCCTTTTGCCTATCATTGAGAAACTGGAAGAGTGGGGCAATTTCTTTCGTCCCAATATGGAAAAAATATTAGGAATGTCAGCAGACAAAATGTAATTCATTCCTTTGCTTATATATTACACAGTAATAAATTGCATAAATACATGAAAACAAGATATTTCGAGAAGACATTGAAACAGGTGAACGGCAGGTGCAAAGCTCCCGTGGCAGAGAAAACTGCCGGTTGTACAGGTATGTCGGAATAACCTTATCCCAATGAATATGGAAGCAAAGCTCTGGTTCATGGTTTTGTGCGGCCTTGCAGTCCTGCTGTCGTATCTTGCCGGTTTCTGGCGACGGAAGACTGCAGCTGCTGCGTTCGCAGCAGCACGCCGCTACCGCCAAAGAGCGCGACCGTTATTGCCGTCTGGCGGTACTGGCGGGCCATCGGGAAGCCTGCCTCATGTTCTGTTTCGCCCGTTCGGACTTTTTCGAGGACCATCAGCCGCTCAAGCCGTTCAAATCGCACGGAATAAAAGTCGCTTTCTATGGGTATTACTATCCTTCACGGTACGCCGACCTGATCGACGATGAACAGCGGGCGTTCTGCTGTTCCCTTTACCAGTTCAAAGAGGGCGAAAATCACGGTATCGAGTTTTTTAAGGCGTGCATGTCCCTCCTGAATTTGGACGATGCCCCTTACCACATCCTGTTTATGCCGTGCAGCGACGAGTTCAAGTATGCCCGGCGATTCAAACGGCTCGACTGGTACATCACAACCCACCGGCCGGACCTAAGTTCGGGCTTATATGATGTCGATGTGTTCGAGTCACGCGACAGCTTGCACGAGGCGAAAGGCGGCGAAAACCGTATCCTCGAAAGGAACTACCGTATCACGGGGAATATCGAAGGGAAACAGATTATCATCGTGGACGACGTGCTGACAAGCGGACAGAGTATGGCCGACTACAAGGAGGAGATAGAAAGGTGCGGCGGCAAGGTGGTGGCGGCCATCTTCTATGGAAAAACCGTTACCCGGCCGCCTCTGCTTCTGATAAAGGCGCACGTGTGGGGTGGCTGCATCGTGAACAAAATCAAGGAACTGACGAAATGAAAGAATGACTATTGTTGAAATTCGTTTGAACATCATCGGGAAAAAGCCTTATCCTTTTTATCAAGGGGTGGTAGAAAGGGGACTTGAACACTTGGAAACGGTTTTGGAACATTGGAAAAAGAATATATGACATGGAAATAAAACTTATTACTTCTAACAAGAAACAATTCTTGGATTTGCTGTTGTTGGCAGATGAACAAGAAAGCATGATAGACAAATATCTGGAACGAGGTGAGATGTTTGCCCTCTATGATGACGGTCTGAAGGCTATCTCTGTAGTGACGTGTGAAGGAGAGGGTATTTACGAAATAAAAAACATAGCCGTTTGTCCCTCCTCCCAACGCAAAGGATACGGAAAACGGCTGGTTGATTATCTCTTTGGATACTATCAGGGCAGATGTTCCGTCATGCTTGTCGGTACGGGAGATACGCCATCTACACTCTCTTTCTACGAACATTGCGGCTTTCGTATCTCACACCGACTGAAAAATTTCTTCACGGATAATTACGATCATCCGATTTATGAGGATGGAAAGCTGCTTACCGACATGGTGTACTTGCGGAAAGATTTCTCTTAATTCATATTTTGAATGGAATCTCATTTTTCACATCATTTATTATAAGTGATTTGTGATTATTGAATTATATCTCTATTTTTGGAAACGTAATTTTAATTTTCCCGAAAAACCAAGAATAATAGGGACAAGTATTTTTAGTCATTACAT
>ENA-OQJF01000062-OQJF01000062.1-human-gut-metagenome-genome-assembly--contig:-NODE-62-length-26379-cov-7.037445_pt1 | contig 26379 bp, 26 predicted proteins | sample MGYA00242595_ERZ504761 | MGnify/ENA primary metagenome ERZ504761 (study PRJEB26092, sample SAMD00036367) | human gut metagenome | host: Homo sapiens | study: EMG produced TPA metagenomics assembly of...
TAAAAAAAGAAAAATCTGATAAGATTTTCCCTTTTATATCTGTTCTGTCCTTACTGATTCCCATCCACCAACATGAGACTGATACTTAAAACTTTTACCGTCTTATATACTCTTAAACTCATTCTTTAATTTTTTTCTCCTCTGCCTTTTCCATCTGCGCAGCCAAAAAGCTGATCACCTTTTGATTCGTCCTGACTTCTTTCAGAGTGAGCCATTTTTCCGAGCACTCGACCGTCCGGACTTGTGATTCCTTCAATCGCGTGATAAGATCCATTAACATTCCATTCTTCATCCATCGTAATATGTCCTTCAGGACTACAATATTGTGTCGCCACCTGACCATTCGCAAACAACTTGTCAATCCATTCTTCACTCGCAACAAATCGTCCTTCTCCATGAGACGCAGGATTTGTATATACGCCTCCGAGTTTTGCCTCTGCAAGCCATGGAGATTTATTTGTAACCACTTTTGTATAAACCATCTTCGATATATGACGTCCTATTGTGTTATACGTCAAAGTCGGAGAATCATCGGTCTGTCCGACGATCTGTCCATATGGAACGAGTCCAAGCTTGATCAAAGCCTGAAAACCATTGCATACGCCTAATGCAAGTCCGTCGCGTTCATTTAGCAATTTATCTACCGCTTCTTTAATCTTTGCGTTTCTAAACGCTGTTGCAAAGAACTTTGCCGATCCATCAGGTTCATCTCCCGCACTAAATCCACCGGGGAACATAATAATCTGCGCTTTAGAAATCGCTTTTTCAAACTCTTCCACCGAAGAACGGATGTCTTCTGCATCTAAGTTTCTAAACACCTTCGTAATCACATTTGCACCGGCTCTCTCAAAAGCCCTCGCACTGTCATACTCACAGTTTGTACCCGGGAATACCGGAATAAACACCGTAGGCTGTCCGATCTTATGGCTGCACACATGCACGGTTGAAGCATCGTATAACTTTTCCTCTACCGGTATATCCGAACTTTCCGCTGATTTTGTTGCAAATACTTTTTCAAGCGGTTTTGTCCATGCATCCAGCGCATCATCCATACCGATCTTCACATCGCCATATGCGAACGCCTTTTCATTTGTCACTTCACCGATCAAAGTATATTCTCCCACAAGCTCTTCAAACGTGTCTGCTTTAACCTCTGCGACGATATCGCCAAATGCAGGAGCAAAAATCGCATCTTTATCCAAACTGCTTTCAAGACATACACCCATTTGATTTCCGAATGCCATTTTGCTGACTGCCGAAACAACACCATGTCTGTCAAGCGCATAAGCCGAAACAACTCTTCCATTTCTGATATCTTCTGTAAACTTGCTATACTGTTCCATAATCCGGCTATAAACAGGAAGGTCATACTCATCACGAGCCGCTTTCAGCCACACAAGCTTATTTCCTGCCTCTTTCAATTCCGGCGTAATAATTTCTTTTTCTACTGCCATATCTACAGCAAACGAAACCAAAGTCGGCGGAACATCTATATCCTGAAATGTTCCGGACATACTGTCTTTTCCTCCGATCGACGGAAGTCCGAATCCGATCTGTGCCGCATAAGCTCCAAGAAGCGCTGCAAAAGGCTGGCTCCAACGTTTTGGATCTTCTGACATTCTTCTGAAATATTCCTGAAACGTAAATCTGATCTTACTGTAATCTCCACCTGCCGCAACTATCTTGGCAACCGATTCAACAACCGCGTAAGCTGCGCCATGATACGGACTCCAACTTGAAAGATACGGGTCAAATCCATAACTCATCATAGACACACTGTCAGTTGTTCCGTTTTGCACGGGAACCTTTGCTACCATGGCCTGTGTCTCTGTCATCTGATATTTTCCACCGTGAGGCATAAAGACCGAGCCTGCGCCGATTGAACCGTCAAACATCTCAACAAGTCCTTTCTGAGAGCAGACATTCAAATCGCTTAATACATCCAGCCATTTTTCCTTCACATCACTTACTGCTGTTTTAACAAATAAACTTTCTTCTTGACGAGGTATTTCCACTTCTACCGCCGTTTCCTGATGCGCTCCATTCGTATCCAAAAACGCTCGGGAAAGATTGACAATCTCTTTTCCTCTCCATACAAGAACAAGTCTTGGCTCTTCTGTAACAACCGCTACTTCCGTCGCTTCCAGATTCTCTTCTTTCGCATAGGACATAAACTTCTCTACATCTTTTGGATCTACAACAACAGCCATTCTTTCCTGGGATTCCGAAATTGCAATTTCTGTTCCGTCGAGACCTGCATATTTCTTCGGCACTTTATCAAGTTCAACCCGGAGACCATCTGCCAGTTCGCCGATTGCCACAGACACTCCTCCCGCACCGAAATCGTTGCATTTTTTAATAAGGCAGCTTACCTCTTCACGGCGGAATAATCTTTGAATCTTACGCTCTGTAGGCGGGTTTCCTTTCTGAACTTCCGCACCGCATGTTTCGATCGACTCTTCTGTATGCACTTTAGACGAACCGGTCGCACCGCCACAGCCGTCACGTCCTGTACGTCCGCCAAGCAAAATAATAATATCTCCCGGATCAGAATTCTCCCGGATTACCGCCCTTCTCGGAGCCGCTCCCAATACCGCTCCTATTTCCATTCTTTTTGCAACATAATCAGGATGATAAATCTCTTTTACAAGACCTGTAGCCAATCCTATCTGATTTCCGTAAGAACTGTAGCCTGAAGCCGCTCCCCTAACAAGTTTTTTCTGCGGAAGCTTTCCTTTTAATGTTTCTTCTACAGATACTGTCGGATCTGCAGCTCCTGTCACTCTCATTGCCTGATATACATATGTACGACCTGACAGCGGATCTCGAATCGCACCGCCAAGACATGTAGCCGCGCCGCCAAACGGTTCGATTTCCGTCGGATGATTATGCGTTTCATTTTTAAAGTTGATCAGCCACTCTTCTTCTACGCCGTCCACTTTGATCGGAACCACAATACTGCATGCATTGATTTCATCTGATTTTTCCTGATCCTGAAGTTTTCCTTCTTTTTTCAATCTGCGCATTGCCATCAACGCCAGATCCATCAGGCAGACAAACTTGTCCTCTCTACCAGCGAAAATCTCACTATGATCTTTCAGATATGCTTTATATGTATCCTCAATCGGTTTCTTATAAAAACCTTCATTAAAAGATACTTCCTTCAACTCTGTCGAAAATGTTGTATGACGGCAATGATCGGACCAGTATGTATCAAGAACTCGGATCTCCGTCATCGTCGGATCTCTATGCTCTTCATCTTTATAATAATTGCGAATATGAAGAAAATCTTTAAAAGTCATTGCCAGCCCCAATGAACTATAAAGCTTTTCTAGTTCGTCTTCCTTCATTTCTTTGAATCCTTCAAATACGATCACATCTTCCGGATCATCAAAAACCGTCACGAGTGTTTCCGGTTTTTCTTCTCCGGCTTCTCTTGAATCAACCGGATTGATACAATGATTCTTTATCGCCGCAAATTCTTCTTCCGAAATCGTACCTTCGATCACATACGTCGTTGCCGTATGGATCACCGGTGTTTCATCCTCTTTAATAAATCTTACACACTGTTCTGCCGAATCAGCTCTTTGATCAAACTGTCCCGGAAGATACTCTACCGAAAAGCTGTGATCCGCATCAGACATATTAAATGTCTCTTTATAAAGAATATCTACAGGCGGTTCTGCAAATACCCCCTGACATGCCTTTTCAAAAGTTTCATCTGAAATATTTTCCACATCATATCGAATCAGCACACGCACTCCCGTCACATCTGTAATACCGAGATAATGGCGGATTTCATGACCCAGCTCCTTCGCAGCAACAGCAAACTCCGGCTTCTTCTCTACAAATACACGTTTCACATTACTCATATGTTGTCTCCTCCATTTTTAACTGAAAACCTCTGTTTGTATCGTACCACACTTCACATCATTAGTATAATTAATATAACTAAACTTTCTAATAAGCAATACTAATCATTTTTCTTTTTTCCTTGTTTTTCTTTTACTTTTCGTACTGTTTTCTCTCCATCTCATATAAAGACTTAACAGAAAAAGTATTACAAGAATCCCGGCAAATAGGCTTCCGACTCTGAATGCCATATCATAAAAAAGACCTTCGGGAAGCATTCGGATCATAAAATCTTCCGCCGGATCAAACAGCCAAAGATCATTGTCAAAAAAGATATTATGAAACTGTACAAATACTGAATTAAAATCAATCGCCGCGGCAATTCCGATCCCTGCTGTCGGGATCAAAACAATCCCCACTGCCACCTGATATGTCTGTGGAAGGATCTTCTTAACATCCGCGCGACACATATATAGAATCAAAAGGGAGACTGCTGCCGCCACAAGCGCCGCAGTTCTCAATCGCAGCCCTCCGGCAAAAATATCTCTGACCTCTCTCATATGAAACCTATCCTGTTCATTAAAAAAATCTTGTCTTTTCCCCTCCACTTCTGTGATAACAGATAATGTTTCCTTATCTCCCCGCAAATAATCCATCATTTCACGTGTCACATACATTGCATCATCCATCGTCATATCCAATTCATCCAACACTTCATACTTTTCATATTCTTTGCGGTAAACACTCATATCCGAATACAGAACAATTTCAAAAGAAGAAATCAAAATTACAAAAATGATTAATAATGAAAAAATCACCCCCGCTGTCCACTGAATAATTTTCTTGGTTTTCCCATTCATTCTACGTCTCCCATACATCTCACTTTTTTATGAATCTCAAACAATAATCTTCCTGTCACCGCTCTACTATCCTCCAAATTTATTGTAATTTTATAAAATATATCTTATAATACCTGTAGTATTTATTAGGAGGTCTAATAGTGATCGATATTAATTATGAACTTTACAAAGTTTTTTATCACGTTGCTTCTACTTTAAACTTTTTCAGAAGCATCCAAACAGCTCTATATTTCACAATCCGCAGTCAGCCAGTCTATCAAAACATTAGAGAGAAAACTAGATCAGACACTTTTTATCAGAAGTACAAAAAAAGTTCAACTGACTCCCGAAGGAGAAATTCTTATGCGGCATGTTGAACCCGCTATGAATCTGATTCAAAAAGGTGAAACCCAACTTCTCGACGCGGCATCAACCGGAGGGCAAATACGCATCGGTGCCAGCGATACTATATGCCGCTATTTCCTGATTCCTTACTTAGAGCGCTTTCATAAAGCATTTCCCGGCGCGCATATCAAAGTAATCAACCAAACGTCCATGAAATGTGCCGAGCTTCTGCGAAACGGACTTGTAGATCTTACTGTTGTAAACTTTCCGAACAATCACCTCGGAACAACAACTTCCGTTATGCGCATCAAAAAATTCAGAGACGTGTTTATCGCCGGAAATACTTTCCAAAAACTAAAAGGAGAAACTCTGACTTTCTCCCAACTGTTGAAATATCCCATCTTAATGCTGGACAAAAACAGTACGACCAACGAATTTCTTCATCAGGTATTTCAACAACATCAGCTCGATCTTGTTCCCGAAATCGAACTTACGAGCAATGATCTGCTGATCGATCTGGCACGCATAGGATTAGGCATTGCTTTTGTGCCGGACTATTGTATTTCCCCTGACAGCGAAGACGTATTCATCCTGCACACAAAAGAAGAACTTCCCGAGCGCGAACTTGCTATCGCATACAACGAACACCTTCCGCTCTCACGTGCCTCAATGGAATTTTTGAGTTACTTCCGTGATAAAACATGCTAACATTCCCAAAATTCCTGCATGTAACTCGTCAAACTTTCCGCAGTACAGTGTCGGGCATTACTCCATTCTCTGGGAAATAATTCCCGATACCTTCCTGTGGAAAACCGCTCATCGAGCAAAAGGATCAGTCCTCTGTCTTTTTCTGTCCTGATCACCCTTCCTGCAGATTGAAGCACTTTATTCATCCCCGGATAGAGATATGCATATTCAAAACCATCTGAACCGATTCCGCTAAAATACTGTTTGACAATCTCCCGTTCATTACATACTTGAGGAAGTCCTGTTCCAACAATGATCACACCGATCAACTTATCTTCCGGCAAATCTATCCCTTCAGAAAAAATTCCTCCCATCACGCAAAAACCGACAAAGCTTTCTTCCCTTATCTCATCGAACTCTTTAAGAAACACCTCTCTGTCTTCTTCACTCATAAACGGAGACTGAACAGCAGAAGAAATTTTTCCGCACTTTTCCGAAAAAACACTATGCACTTCTTCCATTACCCGATAGGACGGAAAGAACACCATATAATTTCCCTTTTTCGCATCTGCTGCACCCACAATATATGACGCAATCCGCCGGTACATCTCCGGCCCACGCTGTGTATATCTTGTACTCACATCTCTTCCGATCAAAAGCAGCCGACTGTCTTTCGGAAACGGAGAATCCGCATAGATCGCATAATCATCTGTTTCAATCGATAAAAGCTTTTTATAATAACGGACCGGAAGAAGCGTTGCCGAAAAAAAGACCGTTCCGATACCATATTCTAAATATGCCTGTAAATTCACTGCCGGATTTACACAAAAAAGCTTTACCATAAATCTGCCGTCTTGCTGATACTCACTATATATAACATAATTTTCATCCAGAATATCATGAATATTTAAAAACTCTCTTACTTTAAAATACAATTCTAAAACTTGATCCCGTTTATCCGATTCGGAAGATTTCTCAAAAAAACGTTCCATCTCCGCCAAAAGATTCATCAATTTTATCGCCAGATGAGAAACACTTTCAAGCACTCTATATTCTTCACATTCTCTCTTTAATAAAAGAAACTGTCGGTTTACTTCGTCTGCTTTTTTTGAAAGAATCGGTTCTTTAACACGCATCATTTTTTTCAATTCAAGGAAATCTTCTTTATACAACCGGGCACTGTACATTTCCCTTCCTCGTTCGACAAGATTATGCGCCTCATCTACAAGAAAAATATATTTTTTCCCTGCATTTTCAGAAAAAAAACGTTTCAAATGTGCCGTCGGATCAAACGCATAATTATAATCACATATAACTGCATCTACCCATAACGAAACATCCAATGACATTTCAAAAGGACAAACCATATATTTTTCAGACTGATTTTCAATCACGTCTCTTGTAATTTCATTGTAATTCATTATCAGATCATACACTGCGTCATTCACGCGGTCAAAATGACCTTTTGCATATGGACATGAAACAGGATTGCATTCTGTCTCCTCACATTTACATATCTTTTCTTTCGCAGTAAGCGTAATCACTTTCATCTGCAGACCTTGTTCTCCCAGTATCCGAAACGCCTGTTCCGCAACAGTTCTTGTAATTGTTTTTGCCGTCAGGTAAAAAATCTTTTCTCCCAGCCCCTCTCCTATCGCTTTTACCGACGGAAACAAAGTAGATATCGTTTTTCCGACTCCGGTCGGAGCCTGAAGAAACAGCTTCTTTTTCCGTAATATAGTACGGTAAACCGCCGCTGCCACCTCTCTTTGCCCTTCCCTGTAAGAAAACGGAAATTCAACCAATCGAATTGACGAATTCCTCTTTTCCTCCCACTTAATCTGAAATCGAGCCCATTTTTCATAACTACTGATCAATTCTTCAAACCAGCATTCCAATGCTTCATACGTATAGTGTGATAAAAATCGTCGAATCTCTTCTGTATCCAAATTGCAGTATGTCATCTGAATACCGATTTCACGCAGGCTATGCTGCTTTGCATATATATACGCATAACATTTTGCCTGAGCAAGATGGACATTCACCGGCTGTTCGATCAAACTCAAATCACGCAAAATACCTTTAATCTCATCTATAATTACTTCAGATGTATCCCCTTTTATAATAACTCCGTCTGCCCGCCCCTCAACTCTAAGATCGAATTCTCCACATGGAATCTGAAGCTTCATCGCTGTTTCCGCATGATAATCCGATCCCATCTGCCGTTGTATTTTTCTGTGAAGCCTTCCGCCCATAGCCATAACATCTTTATCTGACATTCCTATTTTTCGATTATCGATATCGCCTTCCCGCAAAACAAATTCAACTAAATCTCTCACGGAAATACGAACAATCTTCACTTCTTCTTTCAATAATATCTCTGCCCGTTCTGTCACTTCGTATTTCATCAAAATTTCGGATATTCATATAAGCACTTTCACTTCACCGCATCTTATCTGCATTTTGAAATTTTCATGATAGTTCTATCATAATCCTATTTTATCTTCCGCACAACTAAATTCCGTCATTTCCCCTCTATATCGAAAAGGAAGGTGCGCCTGCTGACATTTGGGATTCTCCCTCTCTTTGATCGAAACCGAATGAAAAAACCGCTTCCACAAAAACTCATATTTCCGTTCCTCTTCCGATATATTCTCTGCCGCTCTCTCATTAAAAAGCTCTCCCCACACAAGTCTCCATCTTTTCCTAACTCCGTGTACAAGACATACTTTATGCGTTTTATCATATATGATCCAATTTTCCAATGGAAACCTATCCTCAAAATGATCTGCAACACAAGTTAAAATCTGCGCTTTCGGAGTAATCTCCGAAAACAAAATTCCGTTTTCAAGTTCTCTGAAACGAATAAATTCTTCATATCTATGCGCTTCATTGGACACGCTCCTGCTCATAGAAAATACATCCGCAACTGCCGGACACCCTAAATGTTCCATTATCTTTTCACTCTGCCTGATTTTTCTGGCTTCCTGCAGCACTTCAAATACTACCGTTCCTTTTCTGTCATCTGTCGAAAGAAGCGCATGGTAAATCTCCCAGTAGGCATTGTATCCGAGATGATGCTTTATCATTCTTTCTAATCTCAGCGCTTTTTCTTCTGATTCTTCTACTATTCTGTACTCACAAAAAAGCTGCCGCTGTGTCCTCCCCCTCAGTTCGACACCCGCCTGCGTATCTCTGCATTCTTTCCAGGCATCATGCAAAGCTGAATAAATGCCGGTTATCGTATCTTCACATATATAGATCTGTTTCATCGCTTCCCCCAATCTGCCGGATATTCTCTTATTTTTCAAAGTAACCAAAAATCAGCAGCTCTTATTTTACCTCCTATTCTATCCCCATATCGTCAAATAACGACAACTGACGAAAGCTCATCCCATCTGCGCCTTCGGGCAGTTTTTCTTTTGTATTAAGGAGATTTCTTGTAATATAATCTTCATCCATTCGAATCGGATACATCATTTTTCCTTTACATGTAATAAAATAGAGCGCCCGCTTCAAAACAACTCCCATTTTCTTTAAATCTTCAAAATCAAGCATCCCCATCCTGCGCGCTTTCACAATGCGCGATGCTGATTTATACCCTATTCCGGGAACTCTAAGAAGCATATCATATGCCGCGTAATTTATCTCGATCGGAAATTCTTCGAGATGCCTTAACGCCCAAAAGCATTTCGGATCAAGATATGCATTAAAATTAGGATTTTCTTCATCCAAAAGTTCTCCTGCTTCAAAATGATAGTATCTGAGAAGCCAGTCAGCCTGATAAAGCCTGTGCTCTCTTAAAAGAGGAGGTCGCTGCTCTTTGACAGACGGAAGATTTTTATCTTCGTTGACCGGAATGAATGCAGAATAAAATACTCGCTTAAGATCAAATTTTTTATACAACGACTCTGCCACATGCAAAATCTGATAATCAGACTCCGGTGTAGCGCCTATGATCATCTGCGTGCTCTGTCCTGCCGGAACAAACTTAGGCACATGACGATAAGTTTGAATTTCATATTGATTTTCCGCTGACATCTGCTGTACAAAACGCATTGGTGCAAGGATATTCTTCCGCGTTTTATGCGGTGCCAAAAGACGAAGGCTTTCCGCAGTAGGAAGTTCTATATTCACACTCATCCTATCTGCAAGATACCCCGTCATCTGAATAAGACGAGAATCCGCTCCCGGAATCGCTTTCACATGAATATATCCCTGAAAATTGTGTTCATGGCGCAGCTTGTATAACACTGTATACAAAGTTCCATTGTATAATCGGTACTTTTAAACCCTGAACTTAAAAATAATCCTTCTATATAATTTCTTCTATAAAACTCCATCGTCAAAGTACATACTTCTTCCGGAGTAAAAGATGTACGTACAACATCATTTCCTGATCGGTTCACGCAATATTTACAATCATAAATACATTCATTTGTAAAGAGAATCTTCAGAAGAGAAATACACCGCCCGTCTGCCGAAAAACTATGACAAATTCCTGCTTTCCTGCAGTTTCCCATTCCTTCTCCGTCTCCCTTGCGCTCTGTGCCGCCAGATGTGCATGAAACATCGTATTTTGCCGCATCAGACAATATCTCTAGCTTTTCTCCTAAAGTCATCTCCGTCTGCATCAGTTTCAACATTTTCCGAAAACCTTCCTCTTTCTTGTTAGAACATGTGTTCTATCAAAGAGTAGCACATATGTTCTGTTTTTTCAAGAGTCTATTCTGCATCCGCCACAATAACTCAAGCAAGAAACTTTGTAACACACTATAAAATCCCCCAATTTTATCTATAACAAAAAGCTGATCCTAAACGATAAGCTTCAAACTTACCATTTAAAAATCAGCTTTTTATCTGCTCTTTATATGCAATTTATATTTGCTTTATTCGCACTCTCTGATACGCTTTCTAAGCGGGAGAACCATAGCCGGAGATACTGACAGCTCATCTAATCCCATCTTAAGGAATTCTTCTGTCAATTCAAGATCTGCTCCAAGTTCACCGCAAATACCGATCCAAGCACCTTCTGCATGGGCATTATCCGCCGCCATCTTGATCATAGCAAGTACTGCGGGGTGATGCGGATCATAAAACTTATCCAATTTTGCATTCTGACGGTCAATCGCCAATGTATACTGTGTAAGATCGTTTGTTCCCACACTGAAGAAATCCACTTCTTTCGCCAATTCACGACTGATCATAACAGATGCCGGTGTCTCAATCATAACGCCGAGTTCCACATCATCCTTAAACGGGATTCCCTCGTTTTTAAGCTCTTCTTTCACCTCTGCAATGATGGCTTTAATTTCATGAACTTCCGCAACTGAAATAATCATCGGGAACATAATAGAGATATTTCCAAACATCGCCGCACGATAAAGAGCTCTAAGCTGCGTCTTAAAGATCTCTTTTCTCGTCAAACAAATACGGATTGCTCGATATCCGAGAGCCGGATTCTCTTCTTTATCAAGTCCGAAATAATCAACCTGCTTGTCCGCACCGATATCCAGTGTACGAATGATTACTTTCTTGCCTGCCATATTTTCAGCGACTTGTTTGTACACTGCAAACTGCTGCTCTTCTGTCGGGAAATCCGAATTTTCCAAATACAGGAACTCGCTTCGGAACAAACCGATACCGCCCGCATCATTTTTCAATACTGCTCCTACGTCTGAAACATTACCGATGTTTGCATACACATTGATCTTCTGTCCGCTCTTAGTTACATTTTCTTTTCCTTTAAGCTGCTCAAGAAGCGCTTTCTGCTCCTGATCTTTCGCGCGCTTTTCTTCCATGACTTTCATTGTTTCTTCATCAGGATCAATGTATAACATTCCGGTAAATCCGTCAATCACCGCCATTTTACCGTCATATTTTGTCAACAGATCTTCTCCGAGTCCGATCACCGCCGGAATATTCATTGTACGGGCAAGAATTGCCGTATGTGAATTGGAAGATCCATACATTGTAGCAAAACCGAGAACTTTGCTCTTATCAAGCTGTACCGTCTCACTCGGAGCCAGATCATCTGCCGCGATAATACACGGCTCAGTCATCTCTTTCATACCGCCGGATACTCCGCACAAAATATCCAATACCCGCTCAGACACATCTTTTACATCCGCCGCTCTTCCCTGCATATAAGCATCGTCCATTGCAGCAAACATCTGTGCAAAATTATCTGCTGTTGTTGCAACTGCAAATTCTGCGTTCACTTCCTGTGTACGGATGATATTCTCAATAGACTCAAGATAATCAAGATCCTCAAGCATCATCTGATGGATCTCGAAAATCATCGCATTTGCCTCTCCGACATCTTCTATTGCTTTATCGTACAATTCTTTCAACTGGGATACTGCCGTATCCTTTGCATCGCAGAATCTCTTCCACTCTGCATCGACATCATCTACATGCGTTCTTTTGATCACTTTTTCATTTCTTTTATAAAACATGATCTTTCCAATAGAAACGCCGCCAAATACACTTTTTCCTTTTATTGTAATCATAATTTATAAATTCTCCCTTAATCCGATTTATAAATTTTCTTTAAAAAATGCCTCTAATTCTGCAAATGCCTTATCTTCATCGTCACCTTCTACTGTAATCGTAACTTCTTCGCCTGTTTTTACGCCAAGCCCCATCACTCCGAAGATTCTCTTTGCATCTGCTGTTTTATCACCTTTTGTAATTTTAACGGATGATGTATATCCTGCTGCCTGTTTTACAAGAATTCCTGCCGGTCTTGCGTGTATTCCCTCCGGATCTGTTACAACGTATTTAAATTCTTTCATTCTCTTAGTCCTCCTTAATGATTTCATCGTACTTTTGTTGTACTTTTTACAGTATATAACATATTCACTAATTTTTCAATCTTTCTGTCACACTTTTATCAATCATCCGTTGACTTTTGCTGTTAACCATGCTAAACTTAGCCGGTATTGAAAACTCATTTTTTAATACAGAAACATATTTATTTTTTCTTAAATGGAGGGCAACACAATGACAGGTACAGTGAAATGGTTCAATAACCAGAAAGGTTACGGATTCATCTCTGACTCAGAAGGAAACGATATTTTCGTTCACTATTCAGGACTTGTAATGGATGGATTCAAGACTCTGGAAGAGGGTCAGGCTGTAGAGTTCGAAGTAACAGAAGGCGCTAAAGGACCGCAGGCAACTAACGTAGTAAAACTTTAATCAGATTTTTTAATGTACCTTTTAATATATAAACAAACTCGATTTATTTATTATTAAAAAGCAATACAGAGAAATGAGATTAAAAAAGAGAACCGGACAGTAATCGAACTGCCCGGTTTTTCTTGTTTTTAGTTATAACACAGGAACAGTTTTAAACAGACTCTGTTCCTGTATGTTTTATACCGTTATTAGCTTTGCTCGTGCTATTTTATATTAGACACATATGCTTCTGAAGCTTCCCATACATCGAATCCGCTTCCTCTCAAAATATCTACAACCCTTGCAGGATCATCACATTTTAAAACCGCAGAGGCATCTTCTCCGTTTGCAAAAGCATACATATATTCAATATTTACATCTCCGTCTACAATCTGATGCATCGCACGGCTCAAAGACCCTGTCTCATGAGGAACTCGCAGAGCAATGACATCTGTCAGCATTGCCGTAATTCCGTTTTCTTTTAAAACCGCTTTTCCTTTGTTTGGATCCGACACGATCATACGAAGCATTCCGTATTCTGTTGTATCAGCCAAACTTAAGGCAACGATATTGACATCATTTCCCGCTAATACAGAAAGGACTTCATCCAGTCTTCCTTCTCTGTTTTCAAGAAATACCGACAGTTGTTGAATTGTAATTCCCATTCGTTCTCTCCTCCTTCTACAGATCTCTGTTGTCAATCACGCGAACAGCTTTTCCTTCACTTCTTTGAATCGACTTCGGCTCTACAAGCTTCACTTTTACAGATACGCCAAGCGCAGTCTTTAATGTAGCTGCAATCTTATTTCTGAGAGCGTCAAGTTTTCTGATTTCATCTGAAAATACAGATTCGTCTACCTCTACCATAACAGTCAGTACATCAAGATTATCTTCCCTGTCAACAATCATCATATAATGAGGCGCTACAACTCCTCCGATTGAAAGAAGCGCCGTTTCAACCTGAGTCGGGAATACATTTACACCGCGAATTACTTTCATATCGTCGGTTCTTCCTGTAAATTTAGAAATTCTCGGCAGTGTTCTTCCACAGGCACAGGTACTGTGATCAATACTTGTAAGATCTTTTGTCCGATATCTTAAAAGCGGCATTGCCTCCTTCGCAAGAGTTGTAAACACAAGTTCGCCTGTTTCTCCGTCCGCACACGGTTCATGGGTTGTCGGATTCAAAACTTCAGGATAGAAATAATCAGCCTGTACATGAAGTCCCGCTTTATGGATACAATCCTGAGCCACTCCCGGACCTGTAATTTCACAAAGTCCGTAAATATCAAAACAATTAATGTGAAGGATATCTTCAATCTTTTTCCGCATTTCTTCCGTCCACGGTTCTGCGCCGTGAATACCGACTTTCAGATTCAGCCTGTCAACAATCCCTGCTTCTTGAATGGATTCTGCAAGATACAAAGCATACGAAGGCGTACACGCAAATGCAGTGGCTCCAAGATCTTCCATACACATCATCTGACGCTTTGTATTGCCTGCAGACATCGGAATCGCCATTGCCCCGAGCGCTCTTGCTCCAAAATCCAGTCCAAGGCCTCCGGTAAACAGACCATAACCATAACAGACATGTATAATATCTTCCTCGGTAAGTCCTGCCATCGTCAGTTCTCTTGCCACACATTCCCCCCATACTTCTACATCTTTCTGCGAATAAGGAGCAATCGTCAGTTTTCCTGTTGTACCGGATGTTCCCTGCACACGGACAACATCCTTTTTCGGTATTGCCAAAAGTCCAAAAGGATAATTTTCCCTTAAATCTTCTTTTGTTGTAAACGGAAGTTTTCCGATATCTTCAATAGATTTGATGTCACCGGGCTCTATTCCCATATCCTGCATTTTTTTTCGATAAAATTCTACATTATTATATACTCTGTTTACTACCTCGACAAGCCGTCTGCTCTGAAGAGCGGCCATCTCGTCCCTGCTCATGCATTCAATCTTAGGATCACGAATCCTCTCAACCCAGTTTTCTCTTGATACTGCAGCCATTATTTCTTCTCCTTTAGTCAATTATATATCTTTTATAAATCCTCTTCCTCCACAAGCTTTACATCCGCCTGCTTCAGAACGCTCTCCGCTTTTTCAAAGTCATCAGTATGAAATACCATGACCGGGGCTTTCCCTTCTCGGATTACGAAAGAATAGATATAATTTACATTGATCTGTCCGTCTGCCAGTATTTTCAACATCTGATTCAGATTTCCCTTTTCGTCTTTTAGTTCCGCACCGATCACATCACTGACGCGATTTACAAACCCTTTTGACGTTAAACTTTCTTTTGCGCGGACCGGATCATCTACTACCAAACGCATTATGCCAAATTCCGGAGTATCAAATGTTGAAATTGCACGAATATTGACATGCGCCTCAGTAAGTACGTTTGTCACATTCATCATACTTCCCGGTTGATTTTCCACAAAAACTGATATCTGCCTGATCATTAACTATCACCGCCTTTCCTTTTAGATTCTCTGTCAATATCTGCCAATATTTTTTCACACAGATTGTTTGTTGTTACGATACATTCATTATCATATGTCTTTTTCTTTTATATGGCTTCCACCTATTTCAACGTATATCCCACATCAAAAGCTTTCTTATTTAATTCGACTGTCTTTTGGGGAACCGTTTTCTCTATCACTTCATACCACTGCTCTTTTGTAAAATCCATATGCTGTGCCGCTACGCCGAGGACGATCAGGTTAAACACTTTCGGATTTCCCAGTTTCTTTGATTCTTCTGTTGCATCTACTTTATAGACTTTATATTCTTTTTCCAAATCTTCTAAAATATTTTCCGGATACCGGGCTGCTCCGATCACGACAGGCATCGGATCGATTCGCCAGTCATTTACGATCAACACTCCGTCTTTCTTCAAGAAGTGCGCATAGCGAAGCGCCTCAAGCCGCTCAAATGCAATAATTACATCTGCCTGCCCTTCTTCCACAATCGGTTCCGCCACTTTTTCTCCGTATCGAACAAATGTAACGACGCTTCCGCCTCTCTGTGCCATTCCGTGAACTTCCGATAATTTCACATCATATCCGCCCGCGATCGTAAGACCTCCGAGAATGCGGCTTGTGAGCAAAGTTCCCTGTCCGCCCACACCGACGATCATAATATTTTTCACAGCCATCCCTTACTCACCTTCCTTTATAAGCTCGATTGCATCAAATTTGCACAAATCTTTACACAAACCGCATCCTGTACACATTGTATCGTCAATATGAATCGTTCCGTCCGGGTTTTTCGTCATTGCCGGACATCCCGGCTTCATGCACATTCCACATTTTTTGCACTTATCGGCATGTGCAATATAAAGCGGCTTTTTCCTCTTATCAAGAAGTACACACGGAGTTTTTGTAATAATGACCGATACTTCGTCTCTTGCCACCTCTTCTTTGATCGTTTTTTCAAGCAGCAAAAGATCAAAAGCATTGATCTCATAAACATTTTTCACGCCCACTGCACGACACAAAGCCGGAATATCAATCGCATATGTCGGATCGCCCTGCAAAGTTTTCCCTGTAGCCGCATGGTCCTGATGTCCTGTCATTCCTGTTGTCGAATTATCAAGGATCAGTACTGTTCCTGTCGCATGATTATATACCATATTCATCAATGAATTGATGCCTGTATGCAAAAAGGTGGAATCGCCGATTACGGCAACCCAATTTTTTATGTATTCTTTTCCTTTTGCTTTCTCCATTCCATGAAGCGTCGAAATGCTTGATCCCATACACATCGTCGTATCGATTACGCTCAAAGGCGCAACCGCTCCAAGCGTATAACATCCGATGTCGCCGGCAGCATGCATTTTCAGCTTATTCAATACATGGAAAACACTTCTATGCGGACATCCCGGACAAAGAATCGGCGGTCTTCCCGGAGCTTCTGCCGGTTTTTTCAGATCCGGATTTTCTTTCAGTATCGCTTTGCGAAGCATATTGGCACTGTACTCGCCCTGCACTGTAAAAATTTCTTTTCCTACAGCCGGAATTCCCCATGAACGAACTTGTTCTTCAATTACCGGGTCAAGTTCTTCTACGATATACAGCGTCTCGACTTTTGATGCAAACTCTTCGATCAATTTTTTCGGAAGAGGATTCACAAGTCCAAGTTTAAGAACAGATGCATCTGGAAGCGCTTCTTTTACATATTGATAAGGGATACCGCTTGTAATAACTCCTATCTTTGTATCATTCATCTCCATCTTATTCAGCGAAAGTGTATTCGCTGCTTCTGCCAGTTCAAGATTGCGTTTTTCAATTTCGACATGACGAAGTTTCGCATTTCCCGGCATCATGACATTTTTCGGAATATTTTTCTCATACGGTTTATCTTCGACCTGCGCACGATCACACAACTCTACAATTCCCTGCGAATGTGCAAGTCTTGTTGTTGTCCTGAAAATAAAGGGTCTGTCAAACTGTTCACTCAATTCAAACGCCGTCTTAAAAAAATCTTTTGCCTCCGCACTGTCCGACGGTTCAATCACCGGAATCTGAGCGGCTCTTGCAACCATCCTCGTATCCTGTTCGTTCTGAGAACTGTAAAGTCCCGGATCATCTGCAACAACAAGAACAAGTCCTCCGTTTACTCCCATATAAGAAACCGAATACAGCGGATCTGCCGCCACATTCAAACCGACATGCTTCATGCATGCCATAGAACGTACTCCGGCAAGACTTGCTCCGACCGCCACTTCTGTCGCCACTTTTTCATTCGGCGCCCACTCTTCATACACATCATCTTTATATTGTACAAGGTATTCACTTATCTCGGTACTCGGAGTTCCCGGATAAGCAGACGATACCTTTACCCCTGCTTCGTATGCTCCTCTCGCAATCGCCTCATTGCCGAGCATGATCACTTTCTCTGCCATATCAAAGTCCATCCTTTCGTAAATCTGTTACTCTCTTTGCCTTACCCTCAAACCGTCTTAAAGAGTTCGGCGCCACAAGCCTGATACAGGTTGCAAGTCCAAGCTGCGATTTCAATGCTGACTTAATCCTCGTCTCAAGTTCACTTAATTTTGCATAGCTGTCAAGAAGTCTGTCATCGATCAGCTCTACCGTAATCGTCATTACATCCAGACGGTTCTTTCTCTCTACAAGTATCTCATAATGCGGTCCGATCTCATCAATCTTTAAGAGCACTTCTTCAATCTGTGTCGGGAATACATTAACTCCTCGGATAACAAGCATATCATCTGCACGACCGGAAAGATTTTCCATTCTGCAGGTTGTTCTTCCGCATTTACACGGCTCATACATCAGTCTTGTCATATCTCCGGTTCGGTATCTTACGATCGGAAGCGCCTCTTTTCCAAGACAGGTAACAACAAGTTCTCCTCTTTCTCCCGGCGGAAGAACTTCCTCTGTTTCAGGATCAATAATTTCAGGAATAAACCAGTCTTCATTAATATGCATTCCACAAAGCTGTGTACATTCTCCCGAAACACCCGGTCCGCAAAGTTCACTCATACCATAATTTTGTGTACAGACAAACTGTTCTCCCCAAACACGGTGCATCTCTTCCCGCATCGGCTCTGTCATGCCTTCTCCTCCGAACAGTCCGATTCTTATCTTTAAATCTTTTGATGGATCGATCCCTCTTCTGCGAAGTTCCTCTCCAAGATGGAGCGCATAAGACGGGGTAGCCACAAGAAGTGTCACACCCATATCCTGTAAAAACATAATCTGTTTGTTTGTATTTCCTGAAGACATCGGAATCACAGATGCTCCGATCTTCTCAAGACCTCCGTGAAGTCCGAGCGCTCCCGTAAATGTTCCGTATCCAAACGCGATCTGTGCCACATCTTCTTCCGTCGCGCCTCCCATGCATGCAATTCTCGCAACATTATTCAGCCAGATATCCAGATCGTTTCTTGTATATCCGACAACGGTCGGCTTTCCCGTCGTACCCGAACTTGCATGATAACGAACGATTTCCTTTTTATCAACCGCAAACAACCCATCCGGATAATGATCCCGAAAATCAGCTTTATATGTAAACGGCAGTTTTTTTAAATCTTCCAACGTCTGTATATCTTCCGGACGTACACCTGCCATATCCATTTTCTCGCGGTAAGGTTTCACTCTGTCATAAATATATCGAACCGTATCCTTCAGCTTTGTAAGCTGTATCCGTTCGATCTCTTCTCTTGGCAGAGTCTCTTCCTTTGCCCATATCATCGCGCATATCCTCCTTTATAATATGTTGTGCCATCGCTTATCGGCAATCTGCTTTTCAGCTTTCTTTTTTACTGATGTCTATTAGTATAGCACAATACTTTTGCGAATTAAAGCTTTAAATCAAGAAAAATTCCTCTTTACCCGGAGGACCTGATCCTGTCGGGCAAAGAGGAACTCTATTGTTTCTATTCTTTTTATCATTAAATCAAATTTAACAAAGAGGATATTTCTCTGTAAGTTCTGCTGCCAGTTTTCTTGCAGTCTCTACATTTTCTTCACTCTCGATCACCATTGCAATGATCTCGGCGATCTTATCCATATCGTCCTCTTTCATTCCCCGAGTTGTAACTGCCGGAGTTCCGAGTCTTACTCCGCTTGTCACGAACGGAGAACGAGGATCGTTCGGTATTGTATTTTTATTACATGTAATATGTGCATCGTCAAGCCGTTTTTCCAGCTCTTTTCCGCTTACGTCATTTCCGGTAAGATCTACGAGCATAAGATGATTGTCTGTATCTCCTGAAACGATCTTCACGCCGCGTTTTTTCAAACCTTCACAGAGCGCTTTTGCATTTTTTACAACCTGCATCTGATATTCTTTAAATTCCGGCTCAAGAGCTTCTTTAAAGCAGACTGCCTTTGCCGCGATTACATGCATAAGCGGTCCTCCCTGAGTTCCCGGGAAAATTGCTTTATTAAAATTAAACTTCTCGTTCACTTCATTACTTGAAAGGATCATTCCGCCTCTTGGACCTCTTAATGTTTTATGGGTCGTTGTCGTTGTCACATGTGCATACGGAATCGGACTTGGATGGAGACCTGCTGCCACAAGTCCTGCAATATGAGCCATATCTACCATGAGATACGAGCCGACTTCATCTGCGATTTCACGGAAACGTTTGAAATCGATCGTTCTTGCATAAGCGCTTGCGCCCGCAATGATCATCTTCGGTTTACATTCTTTTGCAATTTCCAAAACCTTATCATAATCGATCACTCCGTCATCATTGACTCCGTAAGGAACGACATGAAAATATTTTCCCGACAGATTGACCGGTGATCCATGAGTCAAATGTCCGCCGTGATCAAGGTTCATTCCCATGATCGTATCGCCCGGTGTCAGCATCGCAAACTGAACTGCCATATTAGCCTGCGCTCCTGAATGAGGCTGTACATTTACATACTCACAGCCAAACAGTTTTTTTGCGCGTTCTCTTGCCAGTTCTTCGGCAACATCCACACACTGACAGCCTCCGTAATATCTCTTGCCCGGATATCCTTCTGCATATTTATTTGTAAGCGGACTTCCCATCGCTGCCATCACTGCTTTGCTCACCCAGTTCTCAGAAGCGATCAATTCAATATGGGAGTTCTGTCTCTTCATTTCCGCTGTGATCACTTCCGCAATCTCCGGATCTGCATTTTTGATTTCATCGAAGTCGTACATCGTCATTATCCTCCATCTCATCTGAAATTTGAAATTTGAAATTTCATAAATTTACACTTTACTATGACAAAGCGTTAGAGTTATTATAGCATAGCGGATGTATCCCGTCTACGTCTTTCTAAAGACAGAAAATAGGAAAGGAAGAAATATTAACGATATGGGAGAACAAATTTTAATTGCAGAAGATGACGCAGATATCAACAATCTGCTTGCAAAAATATTACGCACCGAGCATTTTAAGCCGATACAGGCATTTTCCGGAACAGAAGCAAAACTGCTCTTTATGCACAACACGCCGGACTTAATCTTACTGGATCTTATGCTTCCGGGATTATCCGGCGAAGAACTTCTATCCGAACTTCGGGAAAATCTTTCTTCTGACGTACCAGTCATCATATTGTCTGCAAAAATTGCCCTGGCAGACAAAGTGTCACTTTTAAAAATGGGTGCCGATGATTATATTACAAAGCCGTTTGAACCTGAAGAAGTCATAGCAAGAATCCAGGCTGCTTTACGGCGTACTGCAACATCAAAAAAACTGTCTTGCCTAAATTTAGAGTTATATCCGGATTCTAGAAAAGTTACTGTTCACGGAATCGAACTTTCTCTGACCGCCCACGAATATGACTTACTCTATCTTTTCATAAAAAATCCAGAGAAGGTCTATTCCCGCGAAATGCTGTACGATCTCGTCTGGCACGGAGGCTATTATGGGGAAAACAATACTGTCAATGTACATGTAAGCAATCTCCGAAAAAAAATAAAGAAGCCGATCCTGAAAACGAATATATCCGTACTGTATACGGAATTGGATTCAAACTTGTTCTTCATTCAAATAAAACAAAATTTGAAGCAGTGATTTAGCATTTAATAACTGAACTGATTCAAAAATTATAGATTTAAACTTTGATAAACCTAATCAGTACGATTTTATAAGTTCTTTAAAAGTTCTTTATGACTTATTAAAACAGATTCAGATATAATTGGCATCGTAACAGCTTTTATTCAAAAACCTGCTGCATAAAATAAAATCCATACGGAGTGAACAGATATGAACAGATATGTCATAGAGACAAAACAAATCACAAAAACATACAATCCGCGTTCTCCCTTTATCGCACTGGATCATGTGGATCTTCATGTAAGCGAAGGCTGCATTTACGGACTGATCGGAGATAATGGCGCGGGAAAAAGCACATTACTCAAATTACTTGCCGGACACATCTTTCCAACAAACGGAGAACTATGCCTTTTTGGCGAAACAGAAGAAAAAGCACTTTGCAATATACGCAAAAATATCGGCTGCCTGATCGAATATCCATGCTTTGTTCCAGGCATGACTGTTGAGCAAACTCTGCATTATTATGCCATTCAAAAGGGAGTTCCAGACAACAAAAAAATCGGCGAAGCAATTCAACTGACCGGTCTATCCGAAAAGCAACATGCAAAATGTAAAACGCTTTCGCTCGGGCAAAAACAACGGCTCGGACTTGCAGTTGCCCTGCTGGGTGAACCGCAGATTCTCATTTTGGACGAACCGATCAACGGACTTGATCCGAGCGGTATTGTCGAATTTCGCAGTATCCTTCAACAATTAAATGAACAGAAAAACATCACGATCCTTTTATCAAGCCATATTTTATCAGAATTACAACACCTTGCCACAGTTTACGGCTTCCTAAATAAAGGAATCTTACTTGAAGAGATCAGTTCTGAAGCTTTACACGCAAAATGCGCCAACTGTATCGAACTGACTGTTTCTGATGCTGAAAAATATACCGTTCTGCTCGAAAAAATCTTTCCTGAAGAAAACTATAAAGTGCTTCCGGGAAATACGATTCGCATTTATAAACCGCACGAGACAGCCGAAAGCTTCAGCAGACTTGCCGCAAAAAATGATGTTTACATTACAAAAATGCAGACACTCCAGACATCATTGGAAGATTATTATATGGAACTGAAGAAAAGAGGTGCTGTAAAATGTTGAATTTTATTAAAAGTGAGTACTACCGTATGATCCATACAACCGGAATCCGTGTCTTCTTCGGAATTCTCTCTGTTTTGACCATTTTACTGATATCAGGTATTTCGATTGTTGAAACACAGTACCATACAACCTCTTTTTCTTATTCCATCCTTGTATCGAGTCCTATGTTTTTCACGTTGATGGGAATGCTGACCGCTTCGGTTCTCTATGAAGACAGCAAAAGAAACGGGATTATAAAAAATTCGATAGCAAACGGAATTCCCAGAGGAAAGGTGTTCTTCAGCCAATGTATCGTCAGTATCACCACTGCTACTGTCATTATGACGATTGTTCTCACCCTCTGGATTTTCATGACCGAACTGTTTCTTGATAAAACCGGTCCGGTTCATATGACCGATCTGCTAATGGAAATTCCGGCTATTTATTTGATTGCCGTATCCAGTATTGTTTTAACAATCGTACTTTGCCTGTGTTTTCAAAACGGCGCATTCATATTTTTTACATGGCTTTTTGTCTTTTTCATTTTTCCGACAATTTTACTTAAATTCGGAATAGCAGTTTCAGCCCATTTTAAAACAGATTTTATCTACAACATCGCCATGTGGATGCCATCGAACTTTTTTCAGATCAACACCGCAAACGTCAATATGAGTTCATGCATTACCGCATGGGATACAACCGGCGGTATGCTGCGCTGCATAATTGCAGGAATTTCAGGAATTATTATTTTCATGGCAATCGGATTCAGGCACATCCGAAAAGCAGACTTATAAACATAAATATGGAGGGATCACATATGTTGTATATCATTCTATTTCTTATCAGTATCGCAGGAGGATATGTTGCGTTTCGCTACATTTCCCTTCTCCGTGCATTAAAACAGATACAAAAAGAGCTCGATGTCATACAGCAGGATCTCTCCAAAAATCAGATGATACATCTTCCCGTTCCGAACAATCGGTTAAAGGAACTTCTCATCACAATCAACTCTTTTTTAGATGAGCTTCACCATGAGCGCGCGCGTTATACAAAACAGGAAAAAGAATTTCAAAAACAGATTGAAAATATCAGTCATGACCTGCGTACTCCTTTAACATCCCTTCTCGGATATGTTAGACTATATAAAAAATCCCAGTCTTCCTATATCTCACAAAACGCTGAGCTTTCAGATACACTAGATGTCATTGAACGAAAATCAGAATCACTGAAAAACCTGATTACGCAGTTTTATGATTTTTCCCGACTTACAGCTCATGACTATACAGTAAATCTCATTAAAATTGATACTGTAAAATTACTGAGAGAATCTTTTGCAGACAACTGCCACATACTCGAAGAGACACATTTAAACGTTTCGCTTGATTTGCCGGATCGCCCAATATATGTGCTTGCTGACAAAACAGCTTTAGAACGAATCTTTTTTAATTTGTTTCAAAATGCCGGAAGATACGCACATACCTTTTTTCATATAACAATAAAAAACGAACAAAATTCCATTAAAATCTTGTTCGCTAATGACACATGTTCTCTTTCATCCGAAGATATTTCTCATCTGTTCGACCGCTTCTATATTCAGGAATCGGCGCGCAGTCAGGGCGGAACCGGACTTGGTCTTACGATTGCCAGATCACTTGCAGAAGAGATCGGCGGAGAGCTTTCTGTTTCTTCCAAAAAGTCAAACGGAAATAACTCTCTTCTCATCTCATTTACTTTGGCATTACCTTCTTGTTAGTTTCAAAACTTTTATACCGGATTTCCCTTTTGTAAATACATATCCGCGATCCCACCCTATAATGTACGTTTAAGAGTTATCGCTTTGTATAAATCAAATCCGTCATTCCATTATACGATTGTGTTTTGAGCAGCCTTAACTTAATTTCATGGTCAGTCTTTTCAAAAAGTCGAATGCCTGACCCTAAAATAGTTGGAATAACAGTAATATAATAACAATCAATTATATCTTCCCTGTTGGATAAGGGTTGCACCACCACATATCCAAATATCTTTCCCACTTTCCTCTCGTAGTTTTTTTACCAGATCAACAGAGCTTTCATTGGTAAAATTAATTTTATCAGAAGATGTTTTTTGATTATGTGTTACTACATAGGTTGTAAAATCATTATAAACCCATTCATTTGGCGAAAGTTCAGTAACAATTTGATGATAAGTATTCCACCCCATTATCACAGTATCAATATCTTTTGCAAATTCAGAATATGTATCAATGTTATCAGCGTCATCACCCTGTCCAACCAACCATTCAACACTGCCTTCACTGTCTGCGATATATCCGTCAAGGCTCATTGCTATAAACAAACTGACTTTTTTCATAGATCCTCCTTTAAATTCACAAACTGGGATTTTATTCTTTATCGTTCAAAAGTTTATTTACTCTTTCAACTGGAAATCTGTCTTCAATATCAATTATTTCAAACAAATTTAGTGGCAATTCTTTTTCATCAATTAGAGTAAGATATTCATTAACAGCTCTACGGTCAATCATAATTTTTCCATGACCAGCCCAATGTCGATTACTCTCCTTCTTTTTCAAACCAGAAATCCAGTATTCATCACCATTTTCAATGTCTATATAATTTGCGTAATTACCGTTATATTTCTGAAATGCATGGTTGTTAAAATAAATGGTTTTCTTGGTTTTTGAAGTTTTCACATACCCAATCCATGCTGGACCATCATCAGAATATCCTGTTTTCAGTTCAATATACATTAAATCTTTAATCATTTATATCATTTATATCATTCCTAAATTTAAATTTTTCGTGTTACCGGAATTTACAACTCTATTTCTTTATGAAAAAATCAATCTTACAATCAAAAGAAAAACAAAAATCCCAATGAAATAAGAAAGCCTCCATAAATTCTAATATTTATACCGCTTCTCTCAGTCGCTATGTCCCATTAGCTTGCAAATAATTCTTTTAATTCTTACAACAATTCCTCCAATACCTCCCAGCCTTGATAATAAAATGCCGAGAGCAAAAAATATTACTATAACGGTAGCCATATCCAAATAATTTTCGCCCATAATTTTTCTCCTTTACAACTTCAAATTTTCGTATTACCAACACCAAACAAATTCTCGTTTATACTTCAGATTTATAAGATTATATCACATAATTTAAGCTTTATATTTAATAAGTTTCACTGAGCATAGCTAAACTATCCATAACTTTTCAACGGGATATTTAATTTCTATTGTATCTTCAATCATTTATTTTTTCTCCCTGGTATGATTCAACTATATTTAAAATCATTTTTTCAAAAATGTGTGCATAATTCCATTTTTTTGATGAACTATACCTTCTTCTAAAAAATCATCGGATGAAACTCTAAACCCAAATTTTTTATAGAAACCTACTGCGTGCTTTTGTGCATCTATACATATTTTTTTACACTTCAGCTTTTCTTTAATAGCAACAATACTTTTTTGCATCAATTCTTTTCCAAGCCCGTTACCATGCACTAATGTCAAAACTCTGCCAACCCGAACTATATATTTATTATCATCTTGACTAAACGCTCTTAAATAAGCAACCACTTTATTATCATCCATAATATAGCAGTGTAAAGAATTATAATCTATATCATCCATATCCTGACAATGAATATTTTGTTCTATAGTAAAAATTTGCGACCTTGATTTCAAAATTTCATATAAATTATATATGTCTTTTTTGACTATCTTTTTATATCTTCTTAAATGTCCGCAAAGCCTTATTTTATAGGCTCTACGGGCATTTTGCTTTTGTGGTAAACCTCACATATCTAGGTCTATCTTCTTATATTTTCGCTATCAAG
>ENA-OQJF01000066-OQJF01000066.1-human-gut-metagenome-genome-assembly--contig:-NODE-66-length-26032-cov-3.414746_pt1 | contig 26032 bp, 19 predicted proteins | sample MGYA00242595_ERZ504761 | MGnify/ENA primary metagenome ERZ504761 (study PRJEB26092, sample SAMD00036367) | human gut metagenome | host: Homo sapiens | study: EMG produced TPA metagenomics assembly of...
TAGAAGGAGATACTTGCCGTTTTTCCTAACTACAGAATCCTCCTAGCCATAAAGTTAATCATAGAATTAAATGTTTAAGAATGTTACATCGGTAATTTGTGTATTAAGCCCCTTTCTGCATCCGAATGATATTTGCGGTATCATCAACGAATAAGGGAAAAACATAAAAAATCATGGTCCCATAGTGTTTCTCATTTATAAGTTCATAAATATTAGTTATTTTTCTCGTTCATTCTATTGATAAGACGAACGAGTTCTTTATTACTCCTCAATTTATCAGGAAAAAATGTGCAAAAGATTTTTTTAGTGAAATTGCCCTCCAGTCAAAACGATCTGACGCAATTTAGCTACCGAGCGTCCTACTAGATTCATACACGAATGAGAAGACATCTCAAACATATCTGCTAGTTCATCCCACGAAAATTCTTGAACAAATCGAAAATATATGGCATTTCTTTGTTTGGAAGACAGTTGCTGAAAACCCTTTTTCAATAATTGGACCTTCTTCAGGTCAGAATCATTTGCCTCAAAAATCTGCATCAAGCCTGTGTCGTCGATAGGAATATCAACGTACTCATCCAATGGCAAGCTACGGTTACGGGCAGCTTTGGAGGAATCTAACAGAGCATTTAATAAAGTACGATATAGATAAGACTTCACATAAGATAAGGTAGGAAGAGAAGAATGACTTACGTATATTTTAACAAACATATCCTGCAAACAATCTTTAATCGTTTCTTCATCAAAGTTCAGACGAAGAGCATACCCAAACAAAGAAGAATAATAACGATGATATAGTTCCTCAAAAGCAACTTTATCACCTTTCAGTATTCGTGTCCATAGCTCGATATCCGTCATGTGTCTTTTAAATAGCTTGCAATTAATGATAAGGTTTACAAATGTAGCTTTTTTCTATCAACTAGCGCATTCTTCCTTAGTCTTTTATAAAAAAACTTAAAGTTACCCACCCTCTGTCTTTTTATTACAATCCGCATTGCAAGTTAATAGATTATCCATAAATTTGTATTATTAAGGATTTTAATCATCGGTTATTGGTTATTATCCCTTTTTTCAATTCGGATGGTATTTGCGGTACCATCCGTTTTTTATTGCTGTCGCTTCGGACTTATATAATAGGTTCCATCAATTATCTGACAATCAATCGGCACCACTACTGAAATCATCCTAACCAGTTCGGACAAGGATAAACGTAAATCCAACTTTCCATCTACAATTTCAGTTTGTATAGCGGGTGCTACAACAATGGGGATATCATAGAAACGGTTCAGCCTCTCGAACACACTCATCAATGGTTCGTTGTGCAAGATAAGCAAACCATTAATCCAAGCCGTATAGTCTTTTGCACGCACGCGCTTAATCCGGCTAGCACGTCCTTCACTTACAACAACCAGGTTATCAGGCTTCATCAAAACTTCTTTTTGATATTTGTCGCTAAGCCTCACAGAGCCTTCCACCAAAACTACTTCTGACTTGTTTTTTTCCTTTATAAGCATTGACATTAAAGGAAGTTCCCAATACTTCTACATTAAATTGATGTGTCTTTACTACAAATGGTCTACTTTTATCAGGAGTTACATCCAGATAAATTTCTCCTTCTACATATATTTCTCTTCGGTTATCGGCAAAGACTCTCGGATACACTACCCGTGTACCGGAATTGACATGCATCCGTGTTCCGTCCGAAAGCGTTAATTGACTATATTTCCCTTTAGGAACAATAATTTGATTAAACCCTTTTGCCTCATCTGTATTTTCACTCGTTTCACTAACAGTATGTTCTTCCTGTTCTATTTGAATCTTTCCATTAGAAGAATAAACAATACCGACTGTGTCCTTATCTATCTGTACTTTCCGCTTGTCTGAAAGCAATAATTGTACTTGACCACTTGCTTCCGCTACATCTGCCAACTGGCCTACATAGGCATCCAAAGTCCAACTGTTATCCGAAAACTCTCCTTTATCTATCACATATGCCAACAACAAACAAGCAGCTACCGATACAGGTATTAAAAATCTTTTTATATATTCTCTTACTCGTGTTTTCTTCTCCTGTTGTCTTATTTCACGGTTGATTCGTTCCCACATATCCGTCTCATCATCCCGTTCTTTACGGTCATGAAATCTAAAATAACCGATGATTTTATCGATTATTCCATCCAATTCTTGTTTTTGTTGACTTTTCATAAAATAAAGCTGCTTTATATTGCGTTTTAGACGGCGAATCGAAATTCTTCAATTCATCTCTCCAAAACAGTTCTATTACTATGACGAATAGACAATTGATTACTCCTCACTTTTTACTACATTTTTTCACCTTCTTCATATCACTCAATACTAAAGATATACCTTTTTTAAAAAAGGGACATTCAAATTATAAAAAGAGCTGTATTTAATATCAGCTTATAAGGGAAAAAGAAAAATGAAGGCATTTGCTAATACAGAAATACGTATTTCCAACACTAAACAACTTTATCGATCAGTATGATTCACATCTAGATATTTTATCTACTAATAAACACTATTTGGATATATAAACCTATCATTTTACTACTCCTTTCTTATCCGTTTTTTGATATCAAATAGAAAAAAACAGCTCAAAAAGCACTTGTTTTTTCCTTTTCACCGAGTAAGAAGAGCTTCCTTGGTGAGAAAAGGAGCGACGTACACCGATTATGAAACGATAAGTTCTCATCAAAATATTAAAAATGGAACACTATCATAAAAAATACTCAATAACTCATTCTCTTTTTTGTTTAAAACTAGAGGAGTAACCCAATACACAATCGTCATTGTAATAAAGACAGCTTAAATAGTTCAATTCAAGCCAAATAACTGAACTTTAAAGGAAATTGCGAACGAATAAATTGTGTATTAAACAAAACCATAAACGCCATGATAAACAAATATCTATTATCATCCTTAGTCTGTATTTTATTTTATACAGCACAAGCACATCCTTCAAGCAAATTGCCCCAATATAATATAATCAATTGACTTGTCCTCACTAATACAAGAATATTGCAAATAAAGACATTCAGGATGATATACTATCTCTTACCGGTACAATGGGGTGTAAAGTTGGATCCGGACAGTATCGGTGAAAAGCACAACTATTTCAATTCCGGTCATACAACCATGCCGATTCAGCTACCCGGAACTCTTGATGAAGCCGGCTATGGAACTCGCACAGTCGGTTCGGATTATGGTATCCTCACCCGCCGACACAAATACATAGGTCCGGCCTGGTATACACGTGAGTTTGTCATTCCTCACAATTGGCAGGGAAAAGAAATAACACTTTATCTGGAACGTGTGCTGTGGGAGTCAAAAGTCTGGATTGACGGACGTTTCATTGATACACAGGAAGGATTAGGAACTCCACATTATCATCGTTTAGGAACTTTAAATCCCGGAAAACATCGAATAGCAATCCGTATCAACAACGACATGATATACAATATAGGTGATAAGGGCCATTCATACGGAGAATACACTCAGATTATCTGGAATGGTATCCTCGGAAAAATAGAACTACAATCTTCACCCACACTTTCAATAGACCGGATCAAAGTGTATCCCCATACATCTGACAATCGCTTGGATATTTCCTTCGATATACAAAATCATTCAAATAAGACATTGAAAGGAGAGGTTTCCTATACATTGAAAGAAATTGGAAGCAAAAAGAAAATATACGCATACAAAAAAGAAATAAAAGGAGAAAAAGGAATACAACATCACCGGGAAACATTGAATATCCGGCAAGCCGTGAAACACTGGGACGACCTACACCCAAACCTATACCGGTTGGAGATATGTATCACGCAAAAAGGACAATCCCAACTTAAAACGGTTGATTTCGGATTTCGTAATGTTACTGCTTCCCGATCAAAGATTCTAATCAACAACCGACCCGTATTCATGCGAGGTAATCTGGATTGCCTCCATTTTCCCCTTACCGGTTATCCCTCTTGCGACATTCAGGAATGGGAACGTATTTTCCGTATTTACAAATCATACGGACTCAATCATGTGCGTTTCCACTCATGGTGTCCTCCCGAGGCAGCTTTTACGGCAGCCGACCGGATTGGTATTTATATTCAGGCAGAAGTATTATGGATTGACTGGTGGATGTCCGTCGTAAGAAAAGAGCGCCCTGAAATGACCACACGCGGACTGCCGAAAGGATTGGGGCATAATCCAAGTGCAGATAAATTTGTACCGGAAGAGCTGCAACGTATGATTGAGGCTTACGGTAATCACCCTTCTTTCACTATGCTTTGTATTGGAAATGAATTAGGCAACTCAAACTTTGATATCATGCAACAATGGATTAAATCTTTGCAAGAAAAAGATCCACGCAGACTTTACGCTATTTCTACCGCCCGAAAGATTATGCCGGCAGATCAATATATGGTCACTCACAACATACCCCAGACAGGCGGTACTTATGGCATAAACGGTTCCGGCACTGACAATGACCGAGAATCTATCTACTCTAAGGCAACAATCCCGGTCATCGCCCATGAAGTCGGTCAATATCCAGTTTACCCTCTTTGGAACGAGATAGATAAATATACCGGTGTATTGGAAGCCAGAAATCTTGAAAGCTTACGCCAACAAGCCGTAAAAAATCATATAGAACACCAGGACAGAAAATTCCATGAAGCCAGTGGAGCATTACAAACAATCTTATATAAAGGTTTGATTGAAAATTTACTGCGTACCCCCTCATGTGCCGGATTCCAAATGTTAAGTATGACTGATTATTCGGGACAGGGAGAAGCTTTAGTCGGTTGGTTAGATTCATTTTGGGATTCCAAAGGAATCATCACGCCCGAACAATTCCGATGTTATTCCAACGACATTGTCCCTCTGGCACGTTTCCACAAATATACCTGGCAAACGGACGAGACGTTCAAAGCTCAAATCCAAGTGGCAAACTACAGTGATACAACTCTAATTACACCTACGATATGGACTTTAACCGATGAAACAGGCAAACTGCAACAACAAGGCAGCAGAGAAGTGCCCTTATCATCCGGAAAAGTAAATCAGGTAGATTCTTTATCTGTCGATCTCTCCGAAATTACATCACCGGGAAAATATTACCTCGATGTCACCATTAGCGGCACACCTTACCATAACCGTTGGAGTATTTGGGTGTATCCCCCTTGTAACATGCCACAAACCAATATCATCATTCACGACAAATTTGATTCGACTGTCATTAGTGCCTTGGAACAAGGAAAGAAAGTATTGTTAGTGGCAGATCAACTCGGGAAAAAGGATAACTCCACCCCTCTTTACTTCACACCTTTGTTCTGGTCTACTTCTTTCTTTCCCGGTCAAAGCAACACCACCCTAGGGGCATGGATAGACAAAGCTCACCCTGCATTCTTGCAATTTCCAACCGACAATTATACTGACTGGCAATGGAAAGAAATAACACAAGGCCGTTCGTTTATCATCAACGAACACCCTCAATTACACCCCATTGTACAACCGGTAAGCGACTTCCATATCAACGACAAACTAGCTTCTATCTTCGAATGTAAAGTGAGCAAAGGCAAATTATTAGTCTGCGGTTACAACCTGAATTTGGATTCACCGGTAGCACGACAACTAAAATACAGCTTATTACATTATATGACACAATCGAACTTCAATCCTTCTTATTCAATAGAAATTGATACACTGAAGAAGATGTTTGCATATACTCCTAAAGCAATGGTTTCCGTTCCTAAAGGATTTGAAAACTCAATTCTTTATACATCATGCGGGAAGCAAATGAAGAATTCCGGTTCTGCTCCTTGGACAGCCACGCTCGACCATACTGAAATACAAGACGAACGTTGTAAATACAAAGTTACTTGTGATAATATCTGGAAAGATGAGAAAGGGACAGCCTGGACAGGCAAAAATATGACAATTGAAATACAAACTCCGGAAGGTATCATTGGAGACTTATATGTAAAATTTGAAGACTGGAATCACCAAAATAGAGCAGGGCTCTTATCAATCGAAGGACGAGAGTCCATTTTAGAAAATCAGAAAGGAAAAGAACGGTGGGTGAAACTATTCATCATGCGGGAAGATACAAATGACGGGAAAATAGTTCTAAAAACCCATACGAAACAAGGAGGTAACCTAATGATTAGCCAAATAGCATTCATAAAACAATAAGCGGTCAATACTCTTACACCAAAGATTTCCAATAAAGAGAACTCACTTCAATTGAACTGCACCCCAAAAGTTTTGTGTCTAACTTTTGGGGTGCAGTTCATTTTGACACACCCTCATCCTGATAATATCATTGATAATTGAAAAATTCTGTTGGTATGCTTTCTGTTTTATAATTAATAAGAAGCTGTTGCCGGAATGCCGGCTTTCTTAATCAATTCTACAATCCGGTCCAACTCTTCGTGAGTTGCCTTCTGCAAATCATGATCAGGGGTTTCACGGTCAATCGTGTAAATCATCACTTGCCGGGGCGCGATTTCTTTTACCGCCTCCAACCAGGGAAGTACAAACTTATCTGAGGTATTATCCATATCCTTTCCCAGGTAACTCCCTTTGAGAAACATAGTTTGAATGATACAGTTTCCTTTGAATTCTTTCATCTTCTCGATAATCTTCTTTACAGAATATTTTCCATTCGGACGATCTAACCGGTGAATGTATTCTTCATCCACTGTATCAAGTTTCAAGATATTATTATCTATCTTATTCAGTGCATCAAATACAGCAGGGCGGTCGATAAATGTAGAATTACTTAATACACTGACTTTCGCTTTCGGAAAATACTTGTCCCGAAGTGCAAGAGTATCGTCTATGATTTCCGGGAAATGGGGATGTGCAGTCGGTTCACCATTTCCGGCAAATGTCAGTACATCGGGAGCAGGACCATTTGCCTGCATATCTTTTAGTTTTTCTTCAAGGGCTGTACGAACCTCTTCACGGGTGGGAAGAAGCTTCTTTGTACGATGCTCGGCATTGAAGCCGCATTCACAGTAAATGCAATCGAACGAACAAACTTTACCGTCGTCCGGTAATAAATTTATTCCCAAAGAAACACCCAAACGGCGGGAATGAACAGGACCGAAAATGGGTGAAGGAAAAATTACAGTCATCTTTTTATTGTTTAATTAGCTACAACAAAGATAACTCAAAAAACTCCAGGTTATTAATTCTATTGAACATTTTTTAATGATGTTCTTCATTCGACCGGTATACTTCCGCAAAACATTCCCCTGACTATAACTGCACTGCCATTACTGAAAGAATGCCTTACTTTAACTTCTTACGAGGAGACAGGTGTACTACTTTTCTCAATAAGTCGATCGTAAAATTGAAATCACTGAAAAACTGTATACCTATCGATCCGTCTACATCGGTATGATTTGAAGAATCACCGCCCGTTGAAGCTTGAAGAGTGACAGGTACATTTTTGCTCACTACACTGCCTACTTTTAATGAACGTGCATGACCATAAAAAACTGGTGTTGAATGCCCCAAACTCACTGTCGCCCCACTTCCCTCGGGTTTGAATCCGCTCAGTAACAGCCTGTTTTGACGAACAAACCGACTAAAAGCTATCAAATAATAATTAGCTCCCGTATCCATTATAAAATTACCCGAAATACTTTTATCCCCGGTCAGATTCAATGCGGAAGGTAACATGATAAGGCTCGGTACCCTAAGGGGGATCATACGTCCTTTCCTCTGAAAGATATAATCACCGAAGGTATAAAGCGAAATAGTTTGCGTATCAAAATTCACTTCAGTGATATATTTTCTTATCAGATTCAGCCCGATGATGCCATCCGTACCGTTACGCACCCTCTCGAAAATTGCAATATTCTGCTTTTTCAATGATAAACTGTCCGACAGACGAAGTACATTATCGGCAGATATCTGCACCGTTTTCCGTCCGCCTACAACACTCGCTTCTTGCGAATGACTGACTTTCAGTCCTATGCTATCTGCCAACGAACGGCGGATAGCCATTCCGTCAGCTCCCGTATCAAGCAAGAATGACATCACCCGGGGACTATCGTTCAAGCGGGCATACAAAATGATAGAGCCACCCTCTATCCGAAAAGGCAGAACGGCTGCCAACGATGATTTCCGGTAACGGCTATCACCGAACAGCCGGTCGAAATAATCGACAAAAAGAATTTTTCCGGACTCATTGAAAGCTATCATGCTCTTCTCTTCTTGTCCGCCGGCCAATGTGAAACGGACCTCCAGACTGGTGACGTTTCCCTTTGTTTTCATCCCCTTCCAGTCGGGTTGGATAGATTGGAAAGTTATACCTTCCATAATCTGTTTCAACAAACCGGATGCAAAGGGCAACGAATAAATGCTGATAGAAAATTCGGGAGCAAAACTCTTTTGTGCAACAGCGATTTCTTTTGTTTTCAAACCGTCTTCCATGTGTTTCAAAGCAAGACGGATGCTGTCTTGATCCGCTTTTCCGTTTGCTGTCAACGGAAAGAACAGAAAGCATATAATTATTCTCAAGTATTTCATAGTCTATTACATTGGAAAAGAGGGTATTGAGTGCCTATGTATTGGACATATAGATACAACATGCTGGGTATATAGATACTGTGTGTTGGATATATATGCCCAACACACAGTATATATATACCCAACAACTCTGCTATTAGCACCCATTGAAGTACTTGTATATCAACCTGTTGATAATATTGTTTATTTCTTCAATGCGTCGTTCAACACTGCCCGTATTTCGGAAGAAGAAGGACGCGGAGCATCCATATAAATCAGACTTCCGTCTTTACCAACCAGCATAAAACGAGGAATGCCTGTTATCTTATAGGGTTTGGATAATGTAGGTCCCGCCATGTCTCCGCCAAAAAGTTGTACACCGGGGAGCTGTTCTTTTATCACGAAGTCCTTCCATTTCTGGATATTTTTAGACGCATCGACACTAATCCCCATAAATACAATGTCTTTATTGTCTTTATATTCTGCTTCCAATGCTTTCATGGCAGGCATCTCCTTTTTACACGGACCGCACCAGGTAGCCCAGATATCAATATAGACAACCTTGCCACGAAAATCGGAAAGAGATACATCATTTCCTTCCGCATCAGGGAACGTAAAGTTAATAGGCTTCTTTTTCTCCATATTCTCCGCAAAGTTATCTTCGATACGCTGCCAACGCTTTTTCTGACTGTCGGTGACCAGGAAACTGCCATATTCTTGTTTATATTGTTCCAGTCCTACCTGCGTTTTACTCATTCCGCTGAACATTAACGCTATTTCTCCTTTAATTGTGTCATTACTAATCATCTCGACATCTTCCTTCAGCATAGCCGAAACGGGATTCTTTCGTTTCTCTCCGGCTGATGAGGAATCGGATACCATGGCCTTGAGCATATATGCATTAACAAATAAACGCAATCCGCCGGGATAATTAAGAATACTCGTAGTACGGGCGATAGCAGGAATATCTATTTGCCGGTAATAATCAATAAAGTCTTCCTTCTGCGGATGCGCCGACCTTACCGTATAAATGAACTGCACGGCATTGAACAGCAAATCATACTTACGAAAATCAGCAAACGTAGTGTCGAAAACCTTATTCTTTGTTTTCTTCACTTTATAAGAACCCAATTTATCCAGTTTCTCTTCCAACAGCGGAAAGAAGTCTACATACGTACTGTGTTTTCCCATAAAATACACAGCTTTATCTTCCAAAGGAAAAATAAAATCATGCCAGCGGACCATTTCCTTGTTCTCTGCCGTATTCTCTTTTCCTATCAGTTCATAACTTTCGGGCAATATCCGCACATTCAACGGGTCACCCGGCTTCATATAAAATATATAGCGATTCTGAAAAACGGAAGAGGAAGTACCCAACACGAAATAACCTTCCTTCTCCGGGGTAAACGTCATCCGGAAACTACCGTCTTCTCCTAACGCAGAAGTGGCCACTTCCGACAAGTTACCGCCTTCTACAATCTTGAACATTTTGACTGCTTTTGTTTTACCCCTTTCCCACACGCCACTGACAGTAGATGTTTGGGCAAACAAACTTCCTGCACAGATAAACGCAGGAAGGATCATTAATAATAATTTTTTCATGGATTATTCATTTTGAGTATATATATAAAAATCTTTGCAAGAATAGTACTTCGATTTAGCTACCATATTATTCAGTCCGATATAGCGGGCATTCACAGGTTCGGCAAACTTGAAGTACATGTGTTCGCATCGGCTGGGAAGTGCTATTGAACCGAGGCTCACCGAAAGACGGGTAGCATTATAGAGTTCCTCTCCGGCATAAGACAAGTCCATGCTTGCAGGAGACATCGAGCTATTGTTCGCCCTGAGATATATTCCGGTGATATTGCGAACTTCATGTCCCAAATCGATTGTGACACTGGCCGGAACATCCAATACCCAGAAACCTCCTTCGAACATACTTTCCCAACTGCCTTGAGTAAATTTATATTCTTCCGACAGGGCTTTATAACCGCTCCTTTCTGTCTGTCGCACACCAAACGCAGTATCATCGCTTTCAAGCGTGTACCCACCGGATACCGAATTCACTACCAGATAATATACATCTGTACGCATAGTCTTGACAGGCTCTACCGCACCCGGTGACGTAACCGATTTTATCTTTATGGGGACAAGATAATTATCACCCGCAAACTGCGACGTCTCTCCCTTATAGGCGATATGTCCCGTAGCCGTTGTACTGCCGGCCGGTAACGCAACATCGGCCAATTCCCAGTCACTCACGGCAAGGGTTTTGAAAGCTGTCCCATATTTGCTATTGAAAACTGCTACCAGACTATTGTCTACTTCCAGCCCGATATTTATATCATTGTCTGACGCAATATAAGCCATAAGCGGCAGATCGTATCCGGTGAAACTTTCGTTTCCTGCAACCATCACACTGTTTTTGCCTTCTTCAAATCCCACACCGTTCTCCTGTGTCACATCCAACGTCAGATAAGAGACTCTTTTACTGTAATCTACTTGTGCATCATAGCCCGAAGCCGAAGTGATACGCACCGGCATGATGTATCCGTCCATACTGGTAAACCCGTCCAAAGGCCGGGTCAAGGCAACGGTAAGTGTATCTGCAGATTCCATACTTCCCTCGGGAATGGTCAGGGTCGATTTATTCAACCTGATCCAATTACTTGCAAACCGGTGATAGGATGTTTCATTTTTCTTATTGTATACATCTACCAACAATGTATCAATAGTAACTTTCACCGTCAAATTGCCACCTGCCGGAGAAGTACAATTGACTACCAGTTTGGCAACCAATGTATCCATATTGGCAACCTTACCTTCTACTGTACGTTGGGCATTGAAAGCAAGTGAAGCATACTTATCGCTGATAAATACTTTGTTGGAAGCTTCAGCAGCTGTCTGTTTCTCATAATTGTTGATGTCATCCGTGCATCCTGCAAAAAAAGCTGCATGAACTGCAAGTCACCAGTAACAGACATATTATTTTTCTAAGTTTCATATTTTTCATCTTTCTAAATCGTTTAAGGTTTATAATCCATACCTACTATCTTTCCAAAACCTTTCCACGACATCTCTATCGTTTCATCATCATTCACCTTGTGCGTCGCTATGGCAAGTGCACCGGAAGAAGCATTCGGCATGGAATAGAAGTCTATTCTGCCTCCTTCATCCTTTCCTAAGGAACTGTTGTAGGTAGCGATTCCCAAATATTTACTGCTTGTACTGGGAATCATAAACTTTAAAGCGGTTATTTCATTGTAACCTTCGGGAAGAACAGCATCCGTTATTTCTCTAACCACTGCATTGCTACCCGATACGTCGGCATAAAACACCCGGTTATCTTCAGTCGCATAGTAGATAAACGCATTGTTGGGTTCGGGAGCGGCAGCAATAAATTTGGCATGGTCAATGCCGGTAGATGCATCAAATATACACGTTCTCAATTTATTATCTTTCGTCACCAAAGCAGTAGTGTTAGACGGCAAACCGTATTCAATATATCTGAATGTACCGTTACTTTGTTTCAGAAAAGCAAAAGAGGTCATCTTTGCTATACTCGTATAGCGTTCGCCCATATACAACAACCCCTCATTCTTATCATCAAAGTTAAAAATATGGTCGGAAGACTCATCCAGAAAATCTTCGGTAAAAAAGAACGATGTGCTGAAATCATTGGAAGAACGGTATGTAGTCTGGCAACTGAACTTATTTTGTTCCTGATCGAAAAACAATGTTATTCTGTTACCACACGATATAAACGGAGCAGGTTCGTAACGTTCACTATCGTATACGGTATTCCCCGTACGATAGGCATTCATCGGATAGGAAAAGAAGTAGTAGACAGGATAAGTGTTATGCAAATACCAATTTCCCTGTCCGTTATCATCTTTCACATATACATATACATGCGGTTTTATACCACCACTTGTAGAAAAATACCCCACTTTCATCTTCTCCGCAACAATAGGCTGCCCAGTCGATACATATTCCTGATGAAGAGGCGAACCGTTCTCCACTGAATTGGATATATCATACGAAGAATCCCAACTGAAATCAGCAACTTTCAGACGTGTCGTATAATGGTCGGTCAGCAAGTAAACCGAACGGTTGGAACCATCCGGCTGATATGGATGAGGAGCAGTGGGATCAGCAAAGATATTGAGCTCATAAGGTTTTACCCCTCCACGTTGCAGGGAAGGTGCAGTAGAAGCCAGTATATTATACTTCGGTATATATTGATTCTGAGAATTCTGAACGACCATTCCCATATCAAATCCGTCTTCTTTCTCATACAATAAGACATATCCCTTGTTGAAAGTTCCCGATACTCTTATACTGAAAATTTGTCGGTAAGCAATATCCGTCACTTTGTTTTTTGCTTCGAAGGCACAAGTATAAGTACTATTCGGAGATCCGATAGGATCGGCTATAACAAAATCAAAGTCTTTACCCTCCTGCAATACATTCCATGCAGAACCGCTTTTATAATACCACGTATAATCCAAATTATCCATATTGCCCGAAGTAGTATTGAGTTCAGGAGTAATCAACAACCGTTCTCCTACTTCCACTGAATAGCTCTCCTGAATATTAGCAATTTCTGTCACCCGATTGATTGCTTCATAGTCATAATTGCCCTTGTCTTCATTGCATGCAAACAGAGACAGTATTCCGGCACATACAATTATTATCCGTAAATCTATTATATATTTCATATCCATCATCTTTTATTGAATACTAGATAGAGGCATCTTGACCTCTTCACCAAATTCATCAAGCAAAGGCTCTCCATGCTCGTTTTTATATTTTACCAAGTAACGATTAATCAATGAAACCATTCCAAAAGAAATTTCCCTCGAGAAACGTTTGGTAAACGTTTCCTTACCCGTCGGGTCGTTATCTTCAGGATCAATCTCAAAATATTCTCTTGTCACTCCGCAAGCCTCATATATCACATTCATTTTTGCATTACTGTATGCGCCGAATGTACTTTCTAAGGTCATCGACGAATAAGAAGCCGCCCATAAACTGGGTTTTTCAGCCAGTGCCGTAAAATAAATACTATAAATCAATCCGTTTCGATTGTTTCCTTTATCATATCTGGACGTTGAATAATCCGTATGAAAGTTTTCATTCGAAGCCAACCGGATACGGGCAAACAACATTTCATTATCAACGGCTTCCGTACGTTTCAGCCTTACTTCCACATTACCAAAGATTGAGTTGGCAGGTAGATACGCAGACAAAATCTCTATATCTTCTCCTTCTGTGGCTGTCGATTCTTCAGGTATCATCACTACTTTTACCGCCCGGTCTGTTTCCGAAACTCGTCCCATTAGTTTGATAGGAATCTTAATGATACTATCGTTTTTCAACGGCCTGTCATATCCCATATTAACAGTGATCTGATCTTCATTTTCTCCAAAGTCGGAAGAGGACGCATCAGCATATTTAAAATAAATTCGAGGAACATCTTCATAAGTCATTAAATCCTCGTCAGCGCAAGATACCATTCCTATCCCAAGAAATAGAAATGTATAAACACACCATTTAAAACTGTTTCTTTTCATATTGAATTTATTTTTAAAGACTGAATTATATATCTGTTTCAATATTCGGAATAGGTATATTATACATTGCACTGGCATTTACTGCCACCGAAGCTCCTCCGTATCCGGGAAACATCTGATCGCTCTTCATCCGCTTATGATAAAAATAAACTTGCCCTTCCCCATAAAACTCCTTATAATATTCACTCTCTATGTGGGAATAGAATTGTTCATCCATATCATTCTCCGTCAAGTAATAAAAGCTAGTCTCCGGAATGCCTCTATGAGAAGAAACCGTGTTCAATAGTTCGGCAGCTGTCTTTTTATTACCATCTTTCAAGGCTGTTTCCGCCTGAATATAATACATTTCAGTGACACGAATCAACGGTTGGAAATCGACCAACGCGGGAAGATTACTATTGGCTGAAATATTAAACTTGTTAGAGATGTAGGTACCATTCTGCGAATAGGAGACAGAACTTCCTCCCTGGTCGTTACTTTCCGTCCACTGCCGGGCACGGACATCTATTATTGCTTTCAGGTTATCACCAAAACCGGAATAGATGTTTTGAACCAAATTATCACGGTCTACTGCATATAAATCGTTTATATCCGTTTTATTATAAAAGGAGTTATAATTGGAAAGCATATCCGGATTGTTGATTCCAAAAACTACTTCATTGAAGAAAGAGTAATCCATATTGGCAAGTACGGTTGTAACATTTGTCCATGAGAACACTTTTCCTTTTTCCCCTATCTGATCAGTCACTACCTTGGCTGCTATAGCCGCATTCTTATAGTCTCCTATATATTGCAATACACGGGCTTCGAGCGCTTTCACCGCATAATAATTCATACGTCTGTTACGATTCTTATAAAAATCACTTATCAGCTTCTTACTAATAGCAGAGTCATCAGACAGGATAGGGTCAGCAGCCAACAACCGTTCCGCCTCACGAATATCCTCCAATAAATAATCCAAATATTCATCGGCAGTGGAGTACACATCTTCTTCATAACCGACATGATTCAGTATCATATCCGTAGTTCTACTATACGGCAAAATCTTATTGATATTCGAACGATCTTCCCATCTGGGGCCGAACAAACGGAAAAGGTCAAAATGAAGATAAGCCCGTAATCCGTATGCCTCACCCATCAATACATCTTTATTGTTACTACCGATAACAGCAGTCGATCCCTCCATGCTTTTCAAAAAATAGTTGATATTGAGAAGCGTATTATATCCGCTTTTCCATATATCGGCAAATATGCTTTCAGCTGCTCCATACTCTTCGGACCGTCCGTTACAGAGGAAAAACAATGTGGCAGACAATTTATTTCCCGACGGTTGTGACGGAGGATAGGTATAAAAGTGCCCCATTGCGTCCAGAGCAGTCTGAGATAAATTCGCCCCGTAAAGGGAGGTAGATATTAATTGCCTGTAAAGCCCGTTTAAAGCTCCATGAATACCTGCTTCCGTTTTATACTGGTCTTCTTCCAATACCTTGTCCTTCGGTGCCACATCCAGAAAGTCGCTACAGGAAGTAAAGAAGCCTATGGCTACTATATATAATAAATGTGATATATTTCTTTTCATACTTAATTCTATATTTATTCATGTATTGTTATCGTTAGAAACGAGCACTTAATCCGAAAGATATGGCTCTCTGGAACGGATAGTCCGTTCCTCTTTCCCGTTTCATTTCGCTCAAGTCGAAGAAATCATTGAATGAAACATTAAACCGCAGGTCTTTCAGGAACAAACGCTTAATCCATTCGTCTCTGGAAAAATCCCAACTGATACGTGCACTTTCGCCACGCAGATAATTGTCGCGTTGAACAAAGCGAGATGAAATCGGAGTCTGGGTAGTTAATGAAATACCCTTGAACTGTGATACATCACCGGCATTCTGCCATCTGCTATACAAAGCACGCTTATCCTGATTATAAGCAATGTTCGATGCAGAAATATTTTCTACCTTGTTAAACAAAGCCGAGTTGAATGCAAACGAACCTAAGTTATAACGCAAGTTGACACTTGCCTGCAAATTCTTGTAAGTAAACGATATACCGAATACACCCCGAATTTTCGGATTGGTATCGGCTATCTTCACACGGTCGTCAGCATTATAATCGAATGTAGGAGTTCCGTTCTTGGTGAGAAATACTTCCTTACCCGTTGCCGGATCGATGCCTAACGAACGAACTGCAAAAAGGGCAGTAGGACTTTCACCATCCTGATACTGTATCATTGAGTTTACATTCAACTTACTATCTACCGAAGAGTCTTTCTTATAGGCATCGTTCAAGTTAGCTAAAGCTTCTCCAAATCCTCCATATACAGATTTATAAGTATTTCCGTTCAAACGGAAGTTCAGCATAATGCGCTTTTCCAGATTTCGTATAGCATACCAACTCACATTAAACTCAAAACCATTAGTATTCAAATGACCGAGATTAATGGGTAAAGTAGACAAACCGCTGGAAGGCTTTTGCTGAATAGATACTACCAATGGATTGGTATTTGTATGATAGTAGTCCATGGTCAACAACAAACGATTATCCCAGAACATAAGATCAATACCCACAGAGGTCTTCTTTACAACTTGCCACTCCAAATTAGGATTGGCATAACCGGACAAATAAGAAGCAGTACCGAAAATATCGCTACCTGCATAATAACTATATACATTACTTGTCAGGTTACTGACATTCTGATTACCGTTACTACCAAATGAACCACGTAATTTTAATTCCTGCATCCAGTCCCAGTCCTTGGCAAATGATTCCTTGCTGACATTCCAACCGGCCCCTACCGACCAGAATGTCTGGAATTTCTTATCGCGCCCGAAAGAAGTGGAACCGTCACTCGAAAGACTGGCATCAAACAAATAACGATACTTATAGTTATAATTGAAAGTCCCCAGAAAACTTACTCCACGACTAATGCTTTCGCTATATCCGGGTGTCGAATTTTCTTTAAAGGAATAAGCAAAAGAAGGAATGGCACCTACTCCTTTCGGAAAACCGGTAGCTACAAATGACTCGGTATTTGAAGAAGTAGACCTGATTTCAGCACGGCCATTGAAAGTCAGATTATGATCATTCAAAGAAAGTGCATAAGCGATACCGGTATTCATGGTATAACGCCAACTTCTGGATTTCGATGAGGAATATTCACCTTGTTTGGTATAATCCGACGAAGCATACTTCGTATGAGCCGGATCGGTGAAGTTCATATTGTCAGTGTTGGTTGTATTCAAACTCATTGAGGCTGTCCAACGCAGATTATCAATAATATACCAATTAAGGTTTGTGTTATTAGTAACAGACAGTATTTTAGATCTGTTTTCGGAAGGCAACATAGCATTGTAATATGGATTAGTAGCTGTTATGTCGGCATAATTCGCACGTTTATACACATCCAGATCACGAGGGATAGTACCGTCTTCATTAGTAACCGGATAATAAGGATTAGCATTTACAAACTCTGAAAAGGAGCCCCATGCACCATTATTTCCATTTGTTATGTTTACATTCAAGTTATTCGAAATATTAAACTTGTTTTTACGGTAAGTCATACGCATATTTCCTCCGAATGTCTGGCGAACAGAACCTTTCATAACTCCTTGGATATCTTTGAACATAGCACCTATCTGATACAGGAATCCTTTGTCACCTCCCGACACATTCAATGAATGAGATTGTGTGACGGCAGTTTGGATAGGTACTTTCAACCAGTAAGTATCTACTCCTCTTCTCACATTCTCCAAAGCCCGCTGATATTGTGCAATGCTTTCTCTGTTGCCTGACCAGTCATTCAAATCACCATAACGACCGGCCAAGACTTCAAATTCCAGTTTTTCGGCAGCATTCATCATGTTGTAAACACCCAAGTCGGCCCATGCCACTTGCGCATCTCCACTATAATTGATCATCACTTCACCGGCTTTGGGTTTAATAGTTTCTACAACCACCACGCCGTTTGCTCCCTTTGAACCGTAAATGGCAGTGGAAGCAGCATCTTTAAGTAAAGTGATAGATTCAATTCTATTGATATCCAAATCATTAATCTCTTGCAGGCTAGATTCAAAACCATCCAAAATAAACAGAGGTTCATTGGGATTGGTCGTCGTATCATCATAAATTCCGGAAATAGTCATCGTAGTACCACCACGCATGGTAATTCTGGACATGGTATTAGGGTCGGACCCCATCGACATATCATCAGCAACTACGAAAGAAGGATCCAACGTTTTTAAACTTTGAAGCACATTAATATTACCCACAGCCTTCAGTTCCTCCTGATTGACTGTCCTATACGAACCGGTAAACCCCATTTTATTACGTTGGATAATACCTGCCTCTACTACCACTTCATCCAATGCTTTGGTATCGGTTTTCAGTACCACCGACATCTGGGGTTTCGGAGATAACGATTGAGATTGCATGCCTACATAAGATATCTTTATCCGATTGCTTTGAGGCACATTGACAAGTCTGAAATTCCCGTTCGCATCTGTAATGGTGCGAATAGAAGTTCCTTCTACCTGTATGGTTGCACCAATTACAGGTAGTCCGTCTTCTTCAGCAATAATTTTACCTTTTACTTCCGAAATAACATTCTGAGGATTTTTATGTGTAATATTGATGAATTGCCCTTCAATGATATACTTCAAAGGATGCTTCCCAATAATTACCTTTAAAACTTCTTCAATCGAAGCTTTCTCCACCTTTCCGGTAGAATGATAAGAACGAACTTCATCGTAGATAAAAAGTACTTTATATCCCGATAATTTCTGCAAACGTTTAAAAATAGAAGGTAAACCTTCATTTTTAAATTCCATTGTTATTTGCTTTCCATTACCAACTTGTGCCTTAACATAAGGTGAATGGACATAACAGAATAACAAAAGTAAAACAATCAATTTCCATGCTTGTCTTTCCATAAATCCGATTGGTTAAATAAATCTATTTTTTATATTTTATACGAGTTTTATAAAAGAATGGTTACCCATAAACAGATTTATTTTCCAAAAATATTTTTCTAACCGGATTTATTTCTTGCTGAATAGTTGTTTTTTACTCGATAATAAGGCTTTCACCTTCTAAATAGACATGAATTCTTTCCATACGATTTAACAACTCAATCAAATCAGAAACTTTCTGTTGACGGTTTGCCAGAAAATGCATACGCAGATTCATTATCTCACTGTTTCTAAATTCTATATCTATATTATACCATTTACCTATTTCTTTCATCATATCCACCAATGCTACATCGTCGAAATAAAAGAATCCCTCCTTCCAATACAAGAATGTTTCCGTATCAACTTCATCAACGGCAAATGTTCCGTCTGAAACGAGTTGTGCACTTTGTCCCGGCTTCATTTCTACAGTTTGTAAACCACAGGTATCACTGACGGCAACTTTTCCTTCGATTAAGGTAACACGGACATTGTCGGGGGTGTAGCTACACATATTAAATTCTGTTCCTAATACTCGAACCTGAACATTTCCACTTTTTACTATAAAAGGATGTTCAGTATTTTTGGTTACATTAAAATAGGCTTCCCCTTCCAAAGAAACAACTCTTTCTTTTCCTTTAAACACCGTAGGATAAGACAAGCGACTGTCCGAATTTAAAAGTACTTCAGTCCCGTCGGATAAAACTACCTTAAAAGTTTCTCCTCTCGGTATACTTAATCTATGTATCTGTACTTTTTTATTTCTTATTTTCTTATTCTCAGTCTGAATAGTATTATAAGCAATCTTCTGCGGTGATAATTTCACCGTAGAAGAGGGAAGTGATTGCACTGCTTTTTTCAAAGGTTCAACTTTTTCTTCACCGGCAACTTGCAAAGTAACTTGCTGCGGGGCGTGGTCTGCCTGAAAAACTTTAATACTTTCTATATCCGATTCCGGAGAAAAGGACATCATACGTAAAACCAGTATAATAATGATTGTTGCCGCTACTCCTGCAACACTTGTCCATAAAATATAGAGCTTTTTATTTCGCCTGTCCAGATGTTTTCGATGAAAATCAGCTAAAGCCTGCTGTGTATTAATAGAAAGTGCATTTTTTTCCATTTGCATTCCTATTACAGCTTCTGCAATATCACTGCAGGTCTGAAAGCATTCCTCATTCTCTCTTAATGCCTGCAATTGATCGGAAGTAATATCAGAAACATTTTCCATTATTTCCAAAGCTTCCTTTTCCGACTTGTTTATATATGTATTATTTTCATCCATAGATTATTCATTAGATATATAATATACGTTTTAAAATTCATTTTGGTTACCTTTTTGGCCTAATTCTTCACGAAGAATACGCAAAGCTTTTACTATATTCTTATGAATAGCAGCCACGCTTACATTGAGTTCCTCGGCCACTTCCTTATATTTTTTGTTATGGATGTAACATGCTTCCAAAATGTAATAATTATACGGAGTCAGCTTTTTCATGGCTTTACGAATACATAAAATACGGGAATCCGGTTGTTGTGAATCCGATTCTTTTATTTTATTGATTAATTGCGAAGTAAATTCGACATATTCTTCATGGATATTTTGTTTACGAAGGTAATCAATGCAACGTGTACGAATTATTGTATACAAATAAGTTTTCGCTGTAACTTCTTCTATTTTATCATAATTACGCCACAAATATTCAAAAGCATCACTTACGATATCCCGGCAGACTTCGACATCATTTACAAAATAGTATGCAAAATATACAAATTGTGCATACCACTCATTAAACATTCTGTCAAAAGCAGCTTTATCATCCATTTATTCTCGTATTCTTTTATTATTTTCTGGCAGACAAATATACATTAAAACTTGATACGTAGTTGCATTTGTATATCTGCTTTTTTATTTCCATAGATTAAATCGTTGCCGGAACCTATTTCATTCCGGTTCAGATAGATAGTTTCTCCGAACTTGGTTATAAACAACCAGTGTTTATTCAATTCATATCTTAACCGGACAGCACAACGAAATCCGCGACCTTGAAAGGAAGGAGTATAAAATGTATAGAGCAATCCTTTTTCTGATACATACACACGGGAGTCATAATCGTCCGTACAAAAATAACTGCCTTGAACGTCAGCAAACAGCCTGGTCCAAGGCAGTTGGGAGGATATCATCTGTGTAACCTGATATCCTTTAGTAGCAGCTCTGTCCTGAGAATGAAAATGATTATAATCTAAAGTTGTACGACTGCTAAACACATCATTCAAAGAATAGTTCAAACGATAACGAAGTTGATGATGAAAAATAGGAAGCGTTAGTGTTCCTTTACTGCCTGTCAAGTCACGTTCTTTCTGCTTATAACGATATTTCAGATACATTGATAAATTAGTACGCGGAGTAAAAGTTGCCTGAATCAATCCGTCCGTTCCACGGGAAGGTTTATTAATTCTGTATTTCTTCCAGGGAAAAGAAAACAGATCGAATGAAACAAAAAACCTCCAATGGCTGAAAGGTGTTGTTTCTAATCCAACATAATATCCCTGTTCATTTTGAACCGTACTTCCTTCACCGAAAGAATGAGCATACATAGCCCAATAATCATACGAATAAAAACGATGTATCAACATAAACTGTATGTCTTGAACCGGCGAGTATTGTAATCGGTTCAAAGAAGCCCAACCTTGTTTTCCTATCGCCGTTTCTCCCTGAAAAGAGAAGCGACGCCAACGATAGGCATAATCTATCCCTAAATTATAGAAATGATTTCCATGAATATTATACTTGGAATAACCTGTTAGTTCCGGTTCATAAGGTCGGTTGAAAACATAGTAAACAACCGGTGATACCCAACCGGATATGGTTCTGTTGATAACTAACATTTCCGCCTGTTAACTGTGATGTGAGCAAGTTCTTTTTATCCGCTTCTTTGCGACTTCTATGTAATCCGGTTTTATATACAGATGTTATTTCTCCGTCCGTAACAACACCATCCATATTCCGATGTGAATAGAATGCAGAAACCGATAAACGTTTTGTCAAAGCAACAGTAGTTGCCACCCCACGAAAATAATTATATTCATCCGTAGAAGAATGCCTTTTGATTCCAGCGCTGCGATTGTTAAAAGAGGATGCATATATTGTTTTTCCCATTAGATAATCTGTACTCATCACTAAGCCTTGCCCGAAACTAAGCCGATAGTTACCAACAGCCAATGATTTCAACCGACCACAATTCTGAAGTAATAAATAAAATGAGTAATAATCATATCCGTAGCGATTATGCAAAGCAGCAAAAGGTTCTCCGGCATCTTTTTCGGCAACTCCCCCTGCATAAAGCTGGTCACGATATCGAAATGTATATTTCACAGAGTTATAAACAGAAGGTCCTAAATAGGTATGTTCATAACCTTTTCGTTTATAAAATGGTATATCCAAGCGAGTTAACACTTCATTCTTACCATACCTTCCTGCATCTTTCAACATAGTTTTCCACCGAAAAGCAGGCTCATTGTTAATATCTTTTATACAGACAAAAGGCAATAAATACTGAATAGTCTGCCTGTCCAGTTCCTCTACCAACTGAAGTTCGTAAATGGTTTCCATTTGCCCATGTATATAAATATAAGCCAATAAATGCTCAATCTGAATATCACTTAAAAAAGGAAATTGTTCGAGTTGTTCACGGGTAGCACTATTTAAATTAACAGGTTCCTGCAGACGGTTGGAAAGCTCTTCCAATTCATTTTCCCAATTCAAGGAATTAACCGAGTTATTAATATCATTATTAACAGATAAATCTTCAAGAACTTCTTCTATAAGATTCTCTGAAGGGTTTTGAGCACTACAAGCAGGAATTATGAACAGGCTGTTTATAATACTTATCAACCGTAATAGTTGAGTAGTTTTCATCAATAAAATGTGTATTTTCTTCTTGCCTTTTCACAGACAAGAGCGCAAAGATACTTTAAATAGGTTAACGCTCTAAGAAAATATCTGAATAATAAAATTTTAATTCTATTTTTGTAATGTGAAAAGGAGACTTAACATAGTAATAATGACGTTGTTTGCTGTTTTTTACTGTTCACTGCATCTGCAGGCTCAGGAAAAAACAAAGCATTAATGGATACTTGGTTCCGATGTGTATCTATAATGGAGATACGATTCCATGTGTCCAACTAAGAACTGTGTATATCTTCCGACCACTGAAATTCAAAAATGAAAAAGAACGCAGAGAGTATTACAAACTTGTTCGTAACGTGAAAAAAGTATATCCTATTTCTAAGGAAATCAACCAGGCCATTATCGAAACTTACGAATATCTGCAAACATTACCAAACGAGAAAGCCCGTCAGAAACACATTAAACGGGTCGAAAAGGGATTAAAAGACCAGTATACCGCCCGAATGAAGAAACTTTCTTTTGCTCAAGGAAAGTTGTTGATAAAGTTAGTGGACCGTCAAAGTAATCAGACCAGTTATGAACTGGTAAAAGCATTTATGGGACCTTTCAAAGCCGGATTCTATCAGGCATTTGCTGCACTGTTTGGCGCCAGCCTACAAAAAAGAATACGATCCGGAAGGTGAAGACAAACTAACGGAACGTGTAGTATTGCTGGTAGAGAACGGACAAATCTAAATTACGTGTCTGATGCTTATTAACCTAACTTTATTAACCGAAAGTTAGTAAAGCTATTACTTTCTTCTACAACATTATCCTTGATTTACCAACATCGATTTTACAAGACATATATAAGCTATTTGCAGGGCATATATACCCAATGTGGTGTATATATATATCCACCATGCTGGGCATATATGTCCAATACGCTGGATATATATGCCCAGTAAACAGGATATATCCCTCCTATAAAGAGTACAATGACATAACTTGGATTCTATACTTATGAACAATTATATATATATTGATTATAAGCGAATTAACTATATTATTAACTAGTTATAAACCACTTATTAACTAATAAGGTTTTAAGCTGTCAACGAAGTTTTTTGAATAAATCCCAGATCACAATTCCTGTCGTTACAGAAACATTCAATGAGTGTTTCGTACCATATTGAGGTATTTCGATACAACCGTCCGAATGGTTAATAACCTCCTGCTGCACACCTTTCACCTCATTTCCCATTACGATAGCGTATTTCTTACTTTTATCCAATTCCAGTTCATCAAGCATGATACTTCCTTCCGCCTGTTCTACCGAATAGACCATATAACCAGCTTTTCGAAGGTTATCAACAGCATCAACAGCGTTATCAACATACTTCCAGTCGACAGTGAATTCAGCCCCAATGCTGTCTTATGCATTTCGGGATGTGGAGGAGTTGCCGTTATACCACACAAATAAATACATTCAATACGAAAAGCATCCGAAGTACGGAACACCGAACCTATATTGTGCAGACTACGAATATCATCCAACACTACCACCAGAGGCAGTTTCTCAGCCTGTTTAAACTCTTCGGCACTGATACGGTTCAGCTCTGTTATTTTCAGTTTGCGCATACGTCTTTTCTTTTATTACATTCTGATTGCAAAGGTAACTCTTTTCTGTTAACACAGATGTTGATAACAGTTTAAAACCTGTCAAAACTATCGGCAAAGATTTTGAAAAATAATTCTTGCATTATTCAAAAGAAGGTATAAGAGGACTTCATTATGAACATTACCAAAAAATTAAATCAAAACTTTCTATGCAGACATAAACATATTTTTCAGCACTTATCTACCTGTTTATATCCATAAAGTTTTTAACTTTGCACTTTATCAACAGGGAGTTAATAGATAACTTCCATTGACCGATGCTTGCATTGATAATAAAGCAGATATACAGTAAATCTTCTTCTTTTTTCCCGTTCATAACGGACTTATAAAGCAGAAGTATGGACTAATAACTTATCCGGCAAAGAAAAACGGATTTATTTGCTAACATTATTAACAGGCAATCATCACTAACAAAGGATTTTTTTAAAAAGGAAGAAATAAGAATATTATTATGAATGAACTCATAAAGGCTATTAATGAGCTGAAGAAAGAAAAGAATGCGATCATTCTGGGCCACTACTACCAGAAGGGTGAAATACAAGACATCGCTGATTACGTTGGTGACAGTTTGGCATTGGCTCAATGGGCGGCCAAAACGGAAGCGGACATCATTGTGATGTGCGGCGTTCACTTTATGGGTGAAACGGCGAAGGTGCTTTGTCCGAACAAGAAAGTGCTGGTGCCCGACATGGAAGCAGGTTGTTCGTTGGCGGACAGTTGTCCGGCGGACAAGTTTGCGCAGTTTGTCAAAGAGCATCCGGGACACACCGTTATTTCGTACGTCAACACAACGGCTGCGGTAAAAGCGGTAACGGATGTGGTGGTAACTTCCACCAATGCACGGCAGATTGTGGAAAGCTTCCCAAAAGATGAGAAAATAATTTTTGGTCCGGACCGGAATCTGGGTAATTATATCAACTCAGTTACGAACAGGAATATGCTTCTTTGGGACGGAGCCTGCCATGTACACGAACAATTTTCGGTTGAAAAGATCGTGGAACTGAAAGCACAACATCCGGAAGCATTGGTACTGGCACATCCCGAATGTAAGAGTACGGTGCTGAAACTGGCGGACGTGGTAGGTTCTACGGCTGCATTGCTGAAGTACGCTGTGAATCATCCCGAAAACACATATATCGTAGCTACTGGATACTTTTTGCTCGACACTACGCGAGAAGCGGTTTTGAGGCATGACGATGAGACAGCGCAGCAGGAGCGAGAAGCTGGGATATCGATTTTAACGGCGGCACTTTATGAATCTAAAACAAAGACGCTGAATAGTTCGTCTTCTCCAGAAGTACTATGGCCTTAGAGAAAATGAAGCTCAGGAACAGATCAGAATTGAGAGAACGATTAATTACCCATGCCGCGAACTGGAGTCTTATCTTATGAGCACGGAA
>ENA-OQJF01000070-OQJF01000070.1-human-gut-metagenome-genome-assembly--contig:-NODE-70-length-25821-cov-3.469448_pt1 | contig 25821 bp, 27 predicted proteins | sample MGYA00242595_ERZ504761 | MGnify/ENA primary metagenome ERZ504761 (study PRJEB26092, sample SAMD00036367) | human gut metagenome | host: Homo sapiens | study: EMG produced TPA metagenomics assembly of...
CTATGTTTTTATCCCTTCCTATTTCTTTTTTAATACTTATTTTCACTTCTAGTATTCAAAAGAAACTAGGGCAAACTCAAATTCTGGCTAAAATACGTGCCAGTAGCAGAATGGAAGAATATTTACAAGGTATACGTGTTATCAAAGCATATAATATGACTGGAATAAAGTTCATCCGTTTACAGGAAGCATTTAATGATCTCAAACGTGCGAATATCAAAACAGAAGCTCTGATTGGACCTATTGTCATGTTGTCTGTAACCCTTCTTCGTATGGGACTTACTTTGATGATATTATGTGGTACATACCTTTTAATTGGAGGAAAACTTTCTGTTGCTATTTTTGTGATGTTCCTTATCGTTGGCTCCAGAGTTTTTGACCCACTAACATTAGCACTAATCAATCTTGCAGAATTCCGTTATTATTCTATTGCAGGTGAACGTATTTTGAATTTACTAAATGAACCAGAAATGTCAGGAACACAAGATGCTCCGGAACAAGGAGATATTATATTTAGAAATGTATCTTTTGGGTATAATGATAAATATATCCTACATGATATAAGTGTTACAATGAAACAAGGTTCTTTAACTGCTATAGTTGGGCCTTCTGGAAGTGGAAAAAGTACATTGATGAAACTTTGCGCTCGGTTTTATGATCCTGATAAAGGTGTAATATTATTAGGTAACAAAAATATACGAGAGATTGATCCTGAGAAACTTATGCAACGCATTTCAATGGTATTTCAGGACGTATATTTATTTCAGGATACCATAAAGAATAATATTCGATTTGGTAAAGAGAATGCTACAGATAATGAGATAATAGAGGCGGCTAAAAAAAGCTCAATGTCATGATTTTATAATACATTTACCTCAAGGATATGATACAATGATAGGTGAAGGTGGATGTACCTTATCTGGAGGAGAAAAACAGAGAATCTCAATTGCACGTGCTATATTAAAAGATGCTCCTGTAATTTTATTAGATGAAGCAACAGCTTCTTTAGATCCAGAAAATGAAGTGGAAATACAGTATGCAATCAATTCTTTAATACAAGGTAGAACTGTTATAGTTATAGCGCATAAACTAAAAACAATAAGTGATGCTGATAAAATTATTGTTTTAGATGGTGGAAATATTATAGAACAAGGGACACATGAACAATTATTAAAAGATGAGGGATTATATGCTCATTTATGGGATATTCAAGAAAAATCCTGTAATTGGAAAGTAAATGTATAGAGATGGCATAAGGAAAATCAAAGCCGACTCCGGAGCTTTTTGGGGGGAGGCGGTTTGGCGGCGTTTCCGCCGTTAAACCGTCCTGTTTTCGTTTAACGAAAAGACAACTTGCTGTTTGCAGGAGCAGACCACGTTTATCCAATAATTATTGTGTATCAGCCCATTGTATGGCTATTCTCCTGTGATTTTCGGGGCTATTTCCATCAAATATTTGCCGACAGCTCTCCCCATTAAAGGGTGGATATCTCTCCATAATTATGTGACTTACGCTCATAATTCAGGAATAAGGAGACGAATATACGGGAAATCTGTCCTTTATATACCCTATTGTCCATTAATGGATTGTTACTTTCACACATCTACAAATGGAGAGTGGCAGTGAGTCGTATATGCTTCATGGTTTTTCTGCATTATCTCCATTAATGCGTACATTTGTTTATATTCAAATGAGAGCATTTGCTACAACGTACAAATAAATTATATCATTGTTGCTTTTTTTGTTATCCATTCTAATAAAGTAAGAATTAATTCGCTTATTTATAATGTGATAATGTGTTTAGTAGGTTAGTAGCCCACCAGCCTATGCGAAACACAATTAAAGCTATGAGCATCACGATTTTATCTATTCCTACAACAATCCCGGAAGTAAGTGAGGTGAACCAAAGTTTGGCTGCATCCTTTTCCATATTAGTCACTTCGTCCACCCCGGTCTGTTCCATAGTGGCTTCTATCAGATTAGGGTCGGAAGTTCCGCTGTGTGCCACATCTGCCTGTGCTTGCAGGCTGGTGTACATCGTATCTCTTGCATAGATGAGTTGCTGCACCTCCTGAAATTTATCCTCTATCTGTGTGGCTTCTGCCTGGTACAGGTCATGAGTGTAAGAGCCGATACAGTTCGGAATATAGGATAGGAAATCCAACACGCACCAGTTGCTCCCGCTGTTTACCATACCCGTGTCTGCCGGAGGATACCACCAGCATAGGATAATTGAAATAGCCAATGGCTTGAACAACTTCATGATATCCAGCGGTTCGTTCTTGACCATCATCTTATACGCCATGCCTGCTGCCATGACGATTGCAAACAAGGCCGCGAGTGCCATACACATCTGGAGAATCCACCAGAACGGCCCTTGTGAGCCTGTGAAGGTGGCATCGGTCAGGAACTCGTTGGTCTGAAAAATCACATCATCAATCTCTTCTTCAAGCAGATTGATGCCGAAATCTGAAAGTATATCTCCGCTTGCCATCTATTTTTCCATTAAATTTTATCTGTTCACACTCTCGTTCTCATTTCCGTCTTCGTTCCCGTCATCATTCTGCGACCCTCGCACTGCTGACCGGGATTCATTCCAGCGACTCATGGCATTGCTGATAATGCTTCTTTTGTCTATCGGGCGGTTCTCCGTTGCCGAAAGGAGATTCTTCGTGGCATTGCGGTTGCTCAACTGGACGAGATATTTCACCAGTACATCGTTTTGCCGAGAGACATCGGCATAGATTTGCAGATACTCTTTCTTACGCTGCGCGTTGGGCATATAGGCATCCCTTGTTGCCTTGATTGCGCATTGATAGATACGGTAATAGTCGTTCCACCGTTCTTTTTCTTTTGGCGAGCCGCCTGTCATCATTATGCGGTCAATGTTCTTCTGAAACTGCCGCATCTGTGATTCCACCTTGTCCTTTTCCGCAAGCCAGGCTAAATCCACTTGTCGGTCTGCCACATTCAAGGCTTCAATCTTGGCTCTGCTTGTGAGTGCGGAATCTATGGCTTCCGCTTCATTTACCTGCTGATAGGAAGCCACGCCTGCCGCCGTGCGGAATGTGAGTTTGTTCTTGACAGCTGCCGTTTTCTTGTACTTGTTGTGCAGCAACGTGTAATAAAGTTCCGGTTTGAGCGCACCGGCTCCGGTTTCTTCCACCGTGATTTGGTTCATCTTGGGCGAATCGTGGTTGTAGGTGACATATTGGGCGTTTGCCGCAATGGTTGCCACGAACAGCATCGTTGTAAAAATCCATTTCATAATTTCTCTATTTTTAGTTATCAATAATCCAGTTTACCTGATTGTCTCCACCGTCCGAAAGCATCGTCAATAAGTTCCCGTTTGGTCTTGGTACGATAGACTTTCTCTTTCCAATAGCCGATACGAACCTGTATGTACCGCCAGGTCTCGAAATAAGCACGGTTCAAATGCTTCTCGATATTGTCAAGAGAACAGTTGATGCTGTTCAGCACCATCAGCAAGTCCGAAGTGGAACAAGCCGCCGCACCTGTGGCGTACAGAACCAAATCGCTCACGGATTTATATAGGTATTCTCCTTCCTGGGCTATCATCCGTATGGCTCCGGCATTGATGGATAATATCAGAGTGTCTGCCAACTCTATGTGTTTCCGCTTGATGACCTTCTCATTGAAATCTTCAAGCATCGCCTTGTAGTCGGATATTCTTTCGCTGACCCCTTTGTAGGTGGAATGTACATTCAATGCCGTGCGCAGGGACTGGTACATCACGTCAATCACATCGAAAGCTCTGGTGTACTTGTCCAAATCTACATTCAGTTCCTTATAACCCACCGTTTCCTTACGGCTGTACTCATGCAACAGTTTATTGCTGTGTTCCAATGTGGAGCGAGCCAGCAAGAGGCTTCGTTGTTGCTTGTGGTCATTGATATAGGCTTCAACCGTCCCCACATCAAAACTCCATTGCGCATTTGCGGACAGGGGTGCCAGCAGCATTATCAACAATCCGAGTATATATGTCCTGCCTCTTTTCATCGCTTGCCCTCCTAAATCTTTCTGTTTCGTGCGTTTTCCATCCAACGGTCGTGACATTCCTCCACAAGGGAAAGTCTGCGCCCCTGATCATCGTCAACGGGTGTCAGAACATCTTTCAGCACGTCAATGATACTGCGCCTGTAGTGCATCATCTTTTCCAATGATACCAAGTCGGCGTAAATCTTCGTGAGCCGGGAATCCACTTCACGGGCTATCTCCAGCCGGTCGCTTGACCAAAGCAGGTGATACATATCGTTTGTTTTCGTGTCCTCCTGCGGTGCAGTACGGGCATATTCAGTCGTTATCTTGCACTTCGGATATTCTTTCGCGATTTCCGCTATGCGGTCATTGACCAGTTTTGTCTTTTCCTTGTCGCTCATATCGGGGTCAAGCGTAATCACTTCCACCACATGGGTATCGGAATACTCTGTTGTCAAGTCCCAGGAGATTTGCAGGATAGCTCTGTGTATCTTGATGCCAAGGAAGTATTTGGGCTTTCGGGCGATTTTCAGTGTCGCCTTGAATGTGATGATGCCGTTGATATTCGGGATTGTGCCTTTTCGGACATAGGTGTAGCCGTTCCAGGAACCGTTGTCCTGCCAGGTGATATTGTAAGCCGTCTTGCAGTCTTGCATGATAGCCGGTATCCGGTAATAGTCATCGGTCTGCACATCGTTGTCGCTTTGGGCTTCTTTTTTGCCTGTGCGATTTCCTCTTGCTTCTGCTGCCAGGCGGCAAGTTCAGGTTTCAACCTGTTTATTTCCGCTTTGTTCTCATTGTATTTCTGACGGAGAGGAACGGCATCCTCCACGCTGGCATTGGCAATCTGTTTGATAAGCGATTCGTTTTCCTTTTCCAATGCGGATATTTGTGACTGGAGCGCGTAAACCTTGTTGTCCGCTTCCCGCTGCATGGCATCGAGTTCAGACAAATCCAGTTCCTCGCTTTCGGCTGTAGTCTTCATCGCGCACTCCTTGGAATGGGCGTTGAGCGTACTTCCGCATTTCCGGCACTTGTACTGGGTTGTTCCCTGCCCAAGTGTCGCACCGTCCGAACAGGTGACACTGATTGTTACCGTTTCGCATCCTTTCAGTTTCTCTTCATTGGTTGCCTGGTAATAGTTCCGGCTGTCGGAAGCGATATAATAGACATAGCCGTCTTCGTTGTCGTTAAACTCAGACAGATGTGCATTAAGTTGAGCCTTGAATGTGTTCAAATCCATCGAATAGGAATCGAACACGTCTTCATAGACTATTTCCTCGTTGTTCCAGCTTTTCGTGACATGGATTTCGTAGGCGTATGCCTTCTTGGTCTGTTTCTTCCCTTTTTAATGATATAGCTGGACTGGTAATAATTGATTGTGTAACTGAAGCCGTCATTGGCATTGTTAAGCTGCTGCACCCTGTTCCTTGACCATCCGGCATAGCGTTCCGAATTGGAAAGGGCCTGCTCCTTTTGCGATGCGTTGGGATAGAAGTTCGGATCGCTTGTCTTGAAGCGGGTCCATTCACCACCTTCAAGGATGCTCTTGTCATCTGTCGGGGGATAATAGTCGCAGAGGGAGACACTGCCACGGTCACGCCTCGCGATGTACCATCGCTGGGTGTAGTAATTCCCGGCTGTTTCGTCCAGATAATCGGTAATCCACGAAGTGAGGTTGTAGTCGCTGAACTTGAACAATCCTGCCACATTTTCTTCACCACCCACGATGCCCTGTATGGTCTGTCCGGCATTGTTCTCCAGTTGCTCGAAAAGTCCGTTGTAATGCTCGTAGATGTCAATGACCTTGCTGACTTTCCCGTTCATCAGCTCGTGAAACGAGTTCTGTTGCAGCAAGGCGTTCCCGATATTGGTGATTCCCGAAGTGGCAAGACCGGCTCCCATCCGGTAAAGTTTGTCCAAATCGGCTTTCAGGTTTTCCTTGGTGAAGTTGCCCGGCACTTTGGATATGTCATCAAAGAGCCGTTGCCAGTCCACGTTGCCAATCTCGGAGAGTTTTAAGATGGAGGCGATTTCTTCATTGATTTCCAGAAAGGCGATATCGGAGAAAGACAGAGTGCTGTTGGTGACAACGCTCTCGAACTGCATACAGAGGGATTTGATGTCATCGCACACTTTCATCAGATAACTGCACCAATGGAGTGCGGTCTGTGGAGAACGGAGCATCAGTTTGGCGACAATCCATGTCTTCGGGATAATCTTGTGCGCCACCAAGTGATAAATCCTGCGGTAGTAGTAATTTTCGGTGGCACAGCTCCAGATGCCCAAATCAGTGAGTGCCTTCCTCTCCAGGAACTTGCTGGCAAATATTCCGGCAGTGGCCACTTCGGAAGCCTTGTAGTGTTTCAGTATATTCTGCACCTGCTCGTCATAATACGCTTCTGCAACGGTTCCAGTACCGTAGGCGGCAACCATAGCGGCAACGGTTTTCGCATCAAAGTTCACGCTGTAATACTGGGCATGAACTTGTTGGGCGAAAATCGTGGCTATTGTCATTATTATGAGAGCAAATCGTTTCATTGTTGTTTTGTCTTTGGTTGATGAAGATTCAATACCTTCCCGGCAGCATTCACTTTTTGGGCAAACGGCAGGGACTTGCTTATTCCGGAAGCATCCCAGTCAGCACAATAACGCTTGATGGCTTCCTTGTGGCTACATTGCAGTTCAGCCTTGTAGAGTTTCAAGGCTTCTTTCTCGGCCCGTTCCGTGGTATAGGTCATGTAACACTCATGAGGTTCCTCCACACCATACACACCGCTGGTAGTGCCACGGCGGATAAAGACCTCACGAAAGAACGAACGCCCCTCTTTATTCTCCAGCCGGTTGATGGTAAAGATTTTCTTGCAGTCAACATCGGTCAGACCGAGAATAGCCTTGATGGTATCAAAGCGTTCACGGAACTTGCTTTGGTCAAGCAACATTACCACATCGGAGTTGTTGATGATAGCCTCCTTGACAATCTCAGACCCGATGATGTCCTGAATCTCCTGTGTGACCACGCCCACTGAAGCCCAGAACTTTCGGGCGGTCTTATACATGAATTTGATGTATTCTGCCATAAGAGGGCTGGCTATGGCTTTCCATGCCTCCTCAATGACCAGGACTTTACGGTTCTTCTTGATACGCATCTTTTGCAGGAACACGTCCATGATGATGAGTGTCACCAAGGGGAACAGGAGCGGGTCATCTTTTATGGAATCGATTTCAAAGACAATGAAGGTCTCATCAAACAGCGAACTGTCCATGTTCTCGTTCAGCGTCTTGTCGTGGTTGCCACCTCGATAGAAGTCTTTCATCATATACCGGTAGGTGGAAATGTCTATCCCGGTTATACTGTTTTCATTGCAGATGTCGGGAATGCGTTGTACGGAGAACTCATAGAATGTGTTGAATGACAGTGATTCCACTTTCAGTTCCTTTCTCCTGCGTTCTATCTCGTCTATGACAGTTTCTATCCGTGCGTTCAGTTCCGTTTCACTTTCAGCGCGGTTGCCGCTTTTGTTTCGTTCGTCAATCAAAAGGCTTTTGCGCAAATCCTCCCGTTGGGGTGGGGTGAAACCATCGAAACCGTTGAAGTAGGTATCGTAATATTCGGTGATGACCTGCTCGATCAGCCTGTCTTCCGTTTTGGTGACCGTACCTTGGCTGCCTTTCCAAATCAGCAGCACGAGATTTTTCAGGAAGCCTGTCTTTTCCACGTTCAATTCCTGCCTGTTGATGCGGAAAGGATTCATCGTAATCGGGCATTCTTCCGTGTAGGAGATATATTTTCCACCCAAATACTCGCACAGTCCCTCGTATGAGTTACCGGTATCTACCATTACCACATCCGTCCCTTGCTCGTGAAGCTGGCGCACAACGCTGTTCATGTGGAATTCATATGAGAGGTAGTTTTGTAATTGAATATCAACTATAATAAAAAAATAACGGTACAAAAATCCTACTAAGAAAAAAAGGAAGTATAAAAGCCGTTTGGGAATAGAACCGAATAAAAAGTTTGTTTTTGGGATGAAAGATTTAACAAAAACTTAACACTTGAAGAGTATTTTTATCTTTTGAAGGTATAGGTCGGAATGAAGCAAAAATCGCAAAGGACTTGTCAAGGGATTATCTTTTACCGCTGAAAAACAGAATCTTAAACGCTTGGAGAGCCAATAGAGGTACAAAAAGAGGGAAAATGAGCCTTGAAATGCTGTTTTTTACCTATCAGTGAGAGCTTTTTATGGGAATTTCATTACCTTTGTATTTGGATTGGGGAAACCCTGTCCGAGACATAGAAATTAAGAAGCGTTATGCTTATCTTGTGAATTGGAAACGTAGGAAATTTCACAATTACACACAAGGGTGGCATAGTGGTTCTCACGCTATAGCGTGGGCTGCTATTACTACATTCGTGTGTACAGGTTTCCTACGACCTCCAATTCAGAACGTGGCATTTGCAGTTCCACGCTTCTGCGTAATTAACGGCTCAATTGGAACTAAAAGAGCCATTGGCATAAGAAGAAAATGAGAAAATTTTTAATCGCAATCACATTACTCTTTGTTGCTGTAATCAATACTATGGCACAAGAACACCTTTCCTTTAAAGGTATTCCTATTGAAGGAAGTATGACTGAATTTTGCCAAAAACTGAAAACGAAGGGCTTTACACAATTGGGGCGCGACGACAATGTGACGACGTTCACAGGCGATTTTACAGGCAGACAGGCAACAGTCGGTGTCGGTGCGACAGATGATGGGAAAAGCGTTCACTCTGTTGTCGTTATATTCGATGAAAGTAGCGAATGGAATACTCTTGTGAATACTTATGACTATTATAAAGGCTTATATATTCGTAAGTATGGTGAGCCTTCTGCTTGCCGAGAACATAATCCGAGCCGTCAGGACAGCAATATTTCTCTCATGTACGAATTAGGACAAGGAACAGTTACTTATGCAAGTGCTTGGAATGTCACTGGTGGAACTATTGAATTATCAATCGAGAAAGCTGGTTATTCTGACGGTGTTGTTATTATTCGATACCGTGATTCTCAAAATGTAGAAACCAAAATCCAAAAGGATTTGGAGGATATATAACAATAGGTGTTAAGCATACGAGCCTTGACTATTAGTTAAGGCTCACCTTGTTAACTAATAAATAAAGAATAATTATCATTGAATATGAAAAAATGGCTTATTTACGTGCTTGGTATAATCACAGGTGTTATACTCACATTTGCTTTCGCATTTTGCATTAATCTATCTAACAATTCGGGAATTATTGGACTTGAAATGTTTGAAGAACCCGGAGATTATATGGAATACTCACAATTTAGGGTGTTCCAAGTGGTAGAATCTGGGTGTGCATTAGCCCATGCCGATGACTCTTTTGGTGCAATAGTTTTTATTATACCAAATGAAAATCAACAGTTCTATGATGATCAAAAAATCGTTCTTAAAAACGATCAATGCGCTCAACATGTGGGAACTTATAAATACAACACCAAAATGGAAATAGAAAAAACAGTTCCGGCTATTAGAATAATTGACGGTGTAGAATTGCCTAAATCAAATAAAACAGTTTCAGCTAAAAATAATTCCGGAAAGACATTGTTTGACAAACCAGGAGATTGCGTAAGCCGGAAAAATTTTGAAGTGCAGGAGGTCTTGGAATCTGGTGATGCTATTGCACTGGAAATTAGAGAGACTATAGGGGGACATATATTTACTTCTGATTTAGAAGTCTTAATATTAGCTCAAGAGGGCAGCAATTTTTACAATAAACAAATAGTGAAAGCTCCTCATGGAAAATGCGCAAGACAAATTGGGAACTATAAGTATCAACCATATGAATATGGAGATACAAAAGTAATTCCTATAATTGCTTTCAAGTAAGCATTTGGGTCTTGCGATTTCATCATTCAAACATCCTGCATAGCGTTTTATTAAATTATCGAATAATCATCAATGCCACTCACGTTTATCATATTCCCTATTTGTTTGATAATAGGTGTTGTCTATCTTGTTTATGTCAAACGAAAAGAACGGCAACTTATCGAACAGGTTACGCCCATTACTCGTGGCGAATGGTCGGAACGGAGAGTGGTACTGAATTTATTGAAAGGTGGTATTAATCCTAAAGCCATATTTCATGACTTGTATATTCAAAAACCGAATGGGGAATACACGCAAGTAGATGTAGCCGTTGCGACAAAAGCGGGCATTATTGTGTTTGAAGTCAAGGATTATAGCGGTTGGATTTTTGGTAACGAACATCAGAGGTATTGGACACAGTTATTGGCGTATGGTAAGGAAAAACATCGCTTCTATAATCCTGTTATGCAAAATTCCGGACATATTCAAGCCATTAGGCAATGTTTACCGCAAAATCCCGGCATTCCAATTTATTCTGTTATCGTATTCTTCGGGAATAGTGAGTTTAAGAATGTTACTTGTAATGCAAACAATACTTTTATAATATATCCTCGCTCTATACGTCAGGTAGTAGCCGAAATTTTGATGTAACCTAATGCTAATTATGGTAACAAATACGAAATAATGGATGTATTTGCTAAGGCAGTGCAAAACGGCAATGACCCGATGATTGTTTCTTCACAAATCAATTCTGCTGCATATTATGGTCGCAATACGCCTCAATCTACATATACTATATCTCTCAACTCATTATTCCGCTTCGGTAGGTTCTCGCACAGAAGAGGATTTTGGTAGTCCATTCATCATCAGAGTTTTTACATCTTTATTCCGTTATCTTGTCCTCTCTCAATCTTCCAATCATACTTACCCTCTGCCACATCGCCCACCTCATTGAGTGTGTGGCGATGTTTGATTTCATCAAAAGGCTGCCTGTGTTCCGCATAACCACACAGCCATGTCCCCCACTGCCTTTTGTTGGTCGGTGGTTTCCCCATATTCCTGCATTACGTTCTTGATGTCGGCGGCTTCGGACGGGGCGAATATTGATTTGTGCTGTTCCGTACCGAAATGGATAATCGCATCAACGGCTCGCCTGAATATCTCGCTTGCCTTATAGAGAATATCAGCAAGCAAATTCAGAATGTCCCGGCTCGATTTCAGCGCACCTTGCAGCAAACGGATTGTCTTGTCTTTTTCTTCTTGTGGCTCGGATCACCGCCATACTGATGCGGTGCTGTTCCCCGGTCTTCTGCTCCTGAAGCTGCCGGACAGCCTTGTCCCTCTCCATGCCGAGTGAACGGTTCTGCGCCAAAGCCCTGTCACACTCGGCTTCGATTTCCTGCTTCTCTGTGGCTAATGCCCTTGTCCGTTCCTCCACCTTGTTGTTTACGGCACCGGGAAACGCTTTCCTGATACGCTCGTTCTCGGCTTTCAATCTGGCATTTTCCTTTTCAATGGCTGCGTACTTGCCTTTGCCCAAAAGGTTGGCAATACCGGATTTTATGTTGTCCGTGTTCTCCCTGTCGGCTTTCCGTGCCCGTTCCTCCTTGTCGGCAATCTCGCTGTCGAGTTCTGCGCTGCGCCGTTCTTTCTCCTCGTTCCCGGCTTTTAGTTTTTCCTGCTCCGTCTTGGCTTTGTCCGCCTCACGGAGAGCCACATCCCTCTCGGCTTTGGCTGCATCCTTTTCGGCTTTGGCTCGTTCGGCTTCCTGCTTTTGCTTGGCGATGATGTAGTCCGTGCGCTCCAAATGCTTCTTGCCTGTTATCTCTTTCGAGGTGCCCCTTTCCATTTCCAGACACTCGGCTAACAGCGTCTGCATATCGCCCATGTCTTTCCCGTTCAACTTGCAGGATTTGCCCGTGTCATGGTTCATCCAGTCCCAAACGATATGGGCGTGAAGGTTTGGCTTCCATGTGGCAGCTTCACCGGGATTGACGTAATGCCCCTCGTCCCGGTGGATAAATATTTGCAGTGGTGTGATTCCCCAACGTTCCTTACACACCTCGCAGAAATGCTGCAGCTGCTTCATCGTGGTGTCTTCCTTGATTACGACAACCCCCTCCTTGATTGGCGTGCTGCCCCGTACTATGGTCACCTTTCCCGTCTTTTTGTTCACCTTTTTCCGGTCTTTTGTCTGCATCGCCCGACCTGTCTTCTCCTTGACCATTGCGGCTATCTGCCTGTTGCGTTCTTCGAGCGAGGTTTTGCCCAGTTCAGGTGCTACCCATTCCTCGTTTTTCGCCATGAGGTCAGTACGGACGTATATCTTTTCCTTGCGGATATTGGCGAGATATTCCGCAGTCCGCCTGTTATGCGGTCCGCTGCTTCTCACATTGCAGGGCTTTATGTTGATTGATGTTTTCTTTGCCATAGGTTTGCTTGTTTTTTGAGTTTCACGTGTGGGTTATTAGGGCTTCGCCTTAATCGGTGGGTGCAGGGAGAGGGTCACTTCCTGCTCCGGGTTCTTAGGGGTGGAAACCACTAAGCGGAGTTTCCAAAGAGAGGGTCACTCTTTGGTCGGGGGTGTTGGGGGCAGACAGTCCTCCGACCGGGTTCTTAGGGCAGCGCCCTGAGTGGGACGGGGCAACGCCCAGCCCCTCGGGAGAGCCCACAACTTTGGAGCGTAGCGGAGAAGTTATAGTGGGCTATACCGGGACAAGCCCGGTCACTCACGCCACGCCAACGAAGTCCCTCTTGAAATCCTGCGTTCTGAGCCGTTCAAATTCTCTTCCCTGTATTCGGGTATGTTTCGCTGCCAATCGTGCCGTCTTGCGCCTCTTTTGGGCTTTCTGTGCCGTCATCGTCGGGTGTCCTGTTTGTATCAGACAAACAAACTTCCTGCCCGTTCTCTGACGGGGTGGGAATTACAGGCGAACAGAGGGAAGGAAAAAGGGCTGTTGTGCTGTCCGTATTCCGCACCCCGCTTTGGCTGCCACCCGGTACGATAGTCTGTTCACCCACTAACGGCAAATCATCGGAAAGAGGTGTCCGCACACTGCCCGTCTCTCCTTTGGTGGTAGCCGAAGGTCTGACATAATGGGGGTTGGTCACGAGGACACCCCCGACATACCAGCCTGTAAGAAAATGCAGGGTATGAATGGAAGTGCGGTTGTTGGTTCGGGTGGTCAGCATACCAAGCCGGTTAAGGCTGTCAACGAGCTTGCCGATTGTCTTGCGGTTGCATCCCAAGTATTCCGCCAGTTCCACGTCGGAAGCCGCCACCTGTCCCACCTCCAAGACAATTTCAACACCCTTGATTTTATAGACAGTTCTTGCCCGTACCGCACCGGTCATCAGCCGATGCAGGCACTTCTGCCTGAAAGCGGAAAATTTGCCTTTCAAAAGAAAATCCCACTGCCCGGTAGAAAGAATGGTGCAGTAGTGTATGGTCTGTTTGTCCTTGCACATAGTCTATGATATTATGGTGTTACAACGGTCAGCTACATGCCGCCTGTTTTAAGTGAATCCGGTTTGCGCCTCTTGCTGCCACGCAATGCCTCAAGCCGTTTGTTAAACTCTTCCTCGTTGCCCGTTCCCGATGTTCCGCCCTGCTCAATCCAAGCGATGATTTCATTCTCGAAGAAATAGAGTTTGTTGCCCCTCTTGTGGTAGGGAATGCGCTTGTCGGATGTCATGGCGTAAATGGTGGAACTGGATTTGTTAAGCAAGGTCGCCACATCGTCCAAAGTGAGCAACCGCCTTTCCTGTCTCTGCCCTGTATTGCCCAGCACTTTCTCCACCTTGTCCGCAAGCTGTCCGACTTTTTCAATCAGCATGGAAACAGCCTGCGGGAGTTGTTCAAATGTGATGTTATCCATATATCTGTCTCCTTGTTTTATTCTGTGTGGTTCATTATTTCAGCGTTATCTGTTCGGAAGCCTTGCGCTTCAGGTCGTTCACCACGTCCGCATAGACCTGTGTGGTTGCCACATTGCTGTGCGTGAGCATCTTCGATATGGTGTAGAGGTCTGTCCCGGCGGCAAGCTGCAGGGTCGCGTAGGTGTGCCGAAATCCGTGAAAGGTGATGTGCTTCGTTATTCCGGCAGACTTTATCCAGTCTTTGAGATACAGGGGGAGAATGGTCTGCGTAAGCCCCTTGAACACCTGCCCGGTGGAACGCTCACCGCACAGTGCGAGTGCTTCATCGGACAACGGCAGCACGGCTTCCGTCTTTGTCTTCTTGGTGACGATGTGCATGCACCAACCACCGTCCGCACCCTTGATGATGTTCTCCCACTGCAAGCGGATGATGTCGCTAATGCGCAGTCCCGTAAGGCAGGAGAATAGTGCGGCAGTCCTTATGACAGGCTTCTCGCAAGGCGTGTCGGCAAGCATTCTCACCTCTTCGAGCGTCAGGAACTCACGCCTTGTGCTGCTTTCCTTTGCGTGTTTCAGCCGTGGGGCGATGTTCTCCTTTATCCGCTTCTCCTCATAAGCGATGCGCAAGACACATTTCAGCTTGTTCAAGTTGTTGTTGGCGGTGGAAGCCATTATCTTGGTTTTGGTCTGCGTGGTGAGGGACAGCATGTAGGTGAGGAACCCCTGGCAGTATTCCACCGTCAAATCGTCAAAGGTGCAGTTACCACCGCAATACCTTTCAAAATGCTTGTAGGCGGTATTCCAGTTCCGGAAATTGTCATCGTCCGCCATTTTGGAACGGAAATACTCCAAGAAACTCTCCTTTCCCCTGTTGCGGTCAAGGAAACCGTATTCCTCATTGATTATGGCTTCGGTTCTGCGGCATTTGATAAGTTCCGCATTGCGGAGCATGGTCTTGTTGAACTCCGCCTCGAACTTGTCCGTGGGATTGGCATAGATGTATATACCGAGATACTCCCGTCTTGTCGGCTTGCCTGTCTTCGGGTGTCGCACGGGCGGATAGAAGTCAAGATACAGCGACAACTGCCCGTTCTTGATAGGTCGCTTCCTGACTGTCACTTTCGTACAAATATTTGTCATATCGGTTATGTATTTAATTGTTGTCTGATTCATTTTCCTGTTCTCTCTTGGCTTTCGTGCTTGCGCTCTTACGTTCCGCTATCTTCCGGGCTGCGTCCCAGTCGGCTTTGAGATAGTAAAGGCGGTTGCCGTGTATGCGCTTTGTCCTTACCCCATGGGTGAGGGCGAACCTGCGGACTTGGGTCTTGCCCAGACCGAACAGGCGCATGATGTCGAAACAGGAATACCAGTGCTCCGACAAGTTGCTGCCCAAGCGTTCCGCCTCCTCCGCCATAGCCTTGTCCACCTCCGCTTTGGGAAAGCACTTGGTGGCGTTGGCTTTGATGCAGGGTATCGAGTAACGCATACGGAGATTGTAAAAGCGTCCGTAGGTATAACTGAACTTTTGGCATATCTCCGCCATTGTATAAAGGTCGTTTCCGGCACTTTCGCTGTCCGTGAACGTGTCACGCACGGACTGCTTGTAGTTTGCCGCCGGAATGAGCTGCCGTTTTTTCGGGCTGCCCTTGGGCTTGTTCTTTCCCTCTTGTCGGGAAAGTTCCGTATTCTCTATGTTCTGTCTGTTACCGTCCATTTTCTTCTTTTTAGTCTTTTTCTCCTGCCTTGCGAAGATTGATACGCTCCGCTTGCAGTAGGTTGTTTCCTTAATCATCAGGAAGAAATCTTCTCTGGTGATTAGCGTAATGTGGTATGTCAGCCTGCAAGCCCGGAGCGTACCGTTATATATAAGGTTGTACACGGTGCGGTTGCTCACTTGCAGAAGGTCTGCCACTTCCCTGATAGTGAGGAAAGGCTTGTCTGTCATATCCCAGCCATAGCCGGGCTGACCTGTTAAATTGTGTTCATTATGACGGTCCATTATCGAAGAAATTTAATTGCACGCTGTTGAAAGCTGTTGTACGTTGTTGAAAGGTTGTCGTGCCGTGTGACCCCTCCCACGTGGTACAACTGCGGTACAAAAATACTCCAATAAGGACTAAACGCCAATAGCCGAATTTTCCGTTTGTTAAAACATATTAGCTGTAAATCAAGGTTTTACAACACCCGATTTTGCAGCCGTTTGTCTCCGTTTTGACCTCTGAAACTTCCATGTGGAACGACTTGCCGCTGCCACTTGGACCCAGACAGAAAAAATTACTGTTGTCGGTCAATTTCTCCGCGCCCTCTTTTCCTGTGATGTCGATAGCCACAGGCACGCCTTGCCTGTCCGTGTAATATATCTTCAAAGGAGTTTTCTCGCTATGCAGGATGCGTTCCTTGTACATCAGACAGGCTGCCGCATCGCCCAAGGTAAGGAAACGGTCATAGTCGGGATTCATACCGTAACAGTTGCCCGGAAAGGAGTTGACGAACAGCTCCAACTGGTTGTAGGCTCTTTTGGAAATATGGATGCCCATCCTTGAAAACTGGTTTTCCAGATGGTTGGTGCATTTGTGAAGGTCGGTGTCCGCGGACATGGCTACTACAAGATTGTAGTGCGTATAGACCAGTTGCTTGCTTTCCCTTGCCACCACCTCCTGCACACGCTTGATGTCTTCTACCGCCATTTGATTACCGGGATTGGGCATACTCGCATGGCGGTTCTTCTTTTTGTCAAGCAAGGCCAGTTCTCTCTTTTGGTTGGGAATGAATATCATCTGGTTATACACCACCGCTTCGGTATTGGGAATGCCGGACACAACCGACACCAGATCCATCGGCATACTGCTGTTGTTGACTTCCACGTTGGTGTAGGGATGGATGACAGACGGCAGGCTCACGTTATCCACATCCACAAGGCTATACACCTTGCACCGTTTGTCTCCCATGGAGATACATTCGTCATCCACCTTGAAGTTAGTCATCGAGACTACCTTGTCACGGAAGTTCATGGCGAAATAACGGTCAACATATTCATTGACTTCCTGCCTGTTCAGGAATCTCACCTGTACGCCGGCATCACGCAGCTGGTCGTGAACCTTGCGTATCTTTACAAGGAAGTCTCGCCACTTCTTGCCGTCAAAAGAAAACAGACGGCTTTTCTTGACTTCCTGTGTGATAGTCAGGTAACATTCGCTGTCGGTATAAGGTCTGCCGTTGAAGTAACGGAAATAGGATGTGGAGAGAAATTCACGGTTCTCGTCACTCTCTTCCGTGAACTTTTTCCGGATAAAAATATCCTGCTTGTGTATGGCATAGCCTTCTCCCAAAGTCTGGGCAATGGCGGTGAAAAGTTGCGTGAACTCATAGTAAGAGTCGATATTGGCGCAATATTTCTGTACCGGGTTCTCCAGTTTCAGCACGGCAGAATATTCTCCAGTCTTGGTATATATCACACCAATCCCGTTCGCTTCTTCCACGGAGAAATAGATGTCCTGAAAGATGCGTTTCCGCTTGCCGCCAGTTCCAAAGGCATAGACCGACACGGCCATGCCCACGCAAAGGGCAATGAAGACTATGAAAACATATATAATCATTCGGCTGTTTACAATTAAGGGCAGGCTGACCTATTGAAAGGTCAAGCCCACCCACGTTCAACATTCAATATATCCATTCATGGTCAAATGGTTTTCTGTTACATTTTCTTTGAGTAGGCATAGATGAACACCCCACGTTCCAGCCGTTTGCTGTGCAATCCCTTGCGCTGCTTGAACAGAATCAGTCCCACACCGCTTGTCACGGTGACGGACAGGACAATCAGGGCAAGGATAAATCCTGCCACACAGTAGGCTATGATGAAGCCGACAATGGCGATGCCTATCGTGGCTGCCGCCCAATAGATGTATCGACCCTGAATACCCATAAATTCAAGGGGACGTTGCAGCCCCTTGAACAATGGATAATCCGGATAGTGTTCCTCTTTCCCGTTCATGATACCTGCGGTTTAGGAGAGTCCGAAGAACAGAGGAAGTGCCTGGGCTGCCGCGATAAGGAAGATGCAGGCTCCGACCACCATCATGATTTTCTTCTTGACATCCTGCTCCTCGTTGTTCATCGCGATATATACCGAGATCGCACCCACTACGGCTACCACACCGGCAATGGCGTAACAGAGTTTCACCACGATAGGAACATACTTGGCGATTTCCTCGCTCACTTGGGTCAGTGCCGCTGTTCCGGCCGAGTAGTCTCCTGCGGTAGTCTGTGCCATCAAAGCGGTCACACCGCACATTACCATCAGGCAGGTCATCTGCGTTTTCTTTGAAGTCGCGATTTTCTTTGCGAATCGTTTTACTTTTTCAAACATACTTGTCTTGTTTTAATTGAACTTTATTGATTGTTTTACACTCGTGATTTTCTAAATTCGATAGCCGAAAAATGCCGGAAAGACTATTGTCGCACCGATGATGAAAAGGCAGGCTCCGACCAGCGTGAGTATATGCTTGGTGATTCCGTCCTCGCCCGTGTTCATCTTGATGTATATCTGGAATGCGGCTATGACCGCAAAACCTCCTGCAACCGCGTAAATGATGTACTGGACATAGAGCATCATCGTCACCACATAGTCGTGCATGGAAGCCAGTGCGTCCGCTCCCCACGAGTAGTTCACGCCGCCGCTTTTAGCGAAGACGGAACAAGGGAGCAGCGTACACAGTGCGCTTAGTATTCTTTTGCCATTGTGTCGGGTCATAGTTCATCAATTACGTTCTTGGTGGTTACACCTCCGTCCGGATGCAATTCTCCAATGCCGTTTTGAATCATCAGCTTGTACAGCTCCGCAGAGTTATAAGGATTGGAGAAGGTGACCTGTGTCTCTTCCATGTTAGCCTTGACCTTGTTGTTCAGAGCCTCGATGACATCCTGTTTCGGCTTTTCGTCTGTGGGATTTGTTTCCTCCGACACATTCTGTGTCTTGTCGATGTAGTGTGTCTCATACTCGTTATCTCCGATATTGAATCCCTTGTCGTTCTCCACCACGCTGACGCTTTCTTCCTCGTCAAAATCGCTCACGTCAAATTCTTCTTCTCCGGATTTTATCTTTTCCCCGTTTTTACCATAAAGGTCTCTTGCTATCATCACAGCGTAGTAGATGATGTATGCCACGGTCAGCGCAATGGCGAAGATGAAATATGCTTTCATATCTTATAGTCTGATTTTAGAATATGATTAAAATATGAACGCAAAGGAAGTACAATAATTTCATACTACGAAATATCCTCGCGAAAAGCGGCTGAATATTAAACATTATTCCGGAAAAATCTAAAATCATACTCTGTTATCATACTTTGACAGGTTTTGTCCGGGGCAATAAACAAGAAAAGCCCTCCGTATTTGGGAGAGCCTTTCGCTGGTTGGAAGATTTCTATCAGAGGGAAGACAAAGACTAACGCCTTTTACCTCTCAGATAGTCATTCAAATCTTTGTAGTTGTAGTAACTTTCGGAGTGGTCTATTACCTTTTCTCCGTAAAGTCCGGCAATAGTTTCGACTGTTTTTCGCCCGGCAAGGTCGTTATCCAGATAGCAATGGATGGTGGTGTACCGTTCCAGTTCCACAAGACACTTTTTCAGATTACTGACTGAGTTCATCACAAGAAAATCGGTAGGACTGTCGATGCAGACATGATAGTCTCCTTTTCTATGAAGTTCTTGGTAAGACAAGAAGTCCATAAAGCCCTCGAACACGCAGACATGGTTTTGGATTATATCCTTGTTATACCTGATGACGGATATGTCTTTCCCCTTTATACATCCTTTATAATAAGGATTGCGCACCTCGTAACCGCCGGTCTTGTTTTCAAAGACTATGGCGAAATAGTGTCTTTTGCGTAGCTCATAATGAATTTCCTTACAATACAGCCTGCCGATATTCTCGCTGATATACCTGGAACGGAGGTAAGACAACAGGGCATGGTGGCTCAGTTCTCTTACTTCCACGTTTTCCATTTCTTCCTCGATAGGACAGGGGCGGACACTCCGGCTTTGTAACTGTTGAAAAGGTACGCCAATGGCATTCTCGCTGATACGGAGCAATACCACACTTACATTGCCAGTACGATAAAGGTGTTTTCCCAGTTCTATGATGTCACCTCCGGCAGAAAGCCCAAAGTCGTACCATTCGTTCAAATTATCGTTGACCTTGAACGAGGGGGTACGTTCCTCTCGCAATGGGGAGAGGTACCAATACTGGCAGCCACGCGCATTGACCGGAGAATGTCCTATTATCCGCAGATATTCCACAAGCCGTATCTGTTTCGCTTCTTTTATATTCATTTTAGTATGGTTTACTTATATATACCCACAAACTAAACCATACTGCTTAGAGATGGAATGAACTATTATAGGAGTAGGTACGACCGTTTTTTGTAATGGCATGGCTTTCCAACAGGAACTTACACAAGTTTACCAATGTGTTTCTTCCTCTTGAATACCCAATGCTCTCATATCCCTTTTTAAGAGCTTCAAGCAAAGATTGGTAGCCATATTCCGCGCATTCTTCAAAGGCTACTTCCAAGGCGGTTCGGTGTTGCTGCTCGGTCATATCTATATAAGAAGCCAGTCTGTCCATTTTGTTCTTTTTGAATTGATGCTCTTTTACCAAGTGAGGGAGAGAGTCTTCTCCGATTTCAAATGCGAAAGGTGTAAATTCCCTGTCCCTTATGTGCATGGCTCTTACTTCGCTGATTTTTCCATTTTCATTGTTTTTTGATATTTGCAGGATAGTCTCGGCCTTTATTGTTCAGTTCTGTTCCTATATGACCTCTGGTATTGTCATCGCCTTTGTTTAAATGTAAGACGGTGTGGATATGCAGCTCGTAATAGCTTGACCATCTCATCAGTTCATTGATTATGTCAAGGGATTCACTGGGACTGTTTATGTCATGGATCAGATCACGGATGCCGTCAATGATTACGAGCCCGATGTTTTGCTCTTCGTGGAGTGCCCATCGTATAATATCTCTCCTTTGGTCGGGAGTGTATTCTCGCAGAACCAAGAATTGGATGTTGTCATTTTCCTGGTCAGTAGGCAATCCTGCCAGTTTGAGGATTCGATGAAGGACTTTGTGGCAATGGCACTTGCTTTGTTCAGTGTCGATGTATAGGATTCTATTCTTGCAAGACGGCAGTTCTGCCTTATATTTTAGAATCTCTTTTCCGGAAAGAGCAGACGCGACAATGGCACTGACATTAAATGTCTTTTTACTTTTGGGTTTACCGGTGGAAGCACTGAAATTTCCGATTGTGGCAATGGTAACACCGTCTATTTGTACGATTTCCTGTGGAAACTCATATTTTTCGGTAACACTCAGCCGTATATATTTCAATAAAGACTTATATTTGGCTTCGTCTATCCGATAATTGTTGGGTTGTATCATATCAGGTTGCATTTATTTTTTTCCTCCTTTTGTTGGTTTGTTCTTACTTTTTTGTCCCAATGTGTAAGCGATGACATTGGCTTGCCTTTCTATTTCTGCATTGGAGAAACAGGGGTTGCGCTTTATCCATCGGTTCAGGTCATCCCTGAGAATGAATATGTTTTTCCCATTCGGCTTATACACGGTAAGTTCTTTCTGCATGGTTAACTTATAGACATAGCCTTTGGACACTTGTAGATAGGCGGCTACCTCGTCTATATTGAGAAACTCCTTTGCGGCATAAGCTATCTTTTCCACATTTTCAAGATGGGATAGCAGTTCGGCCAAAGAACCGAATCGTTTCAGGTAATTTTCAACATTCAGAATTTCCTGCTGAAAATTTTCCAAGGAGTTGTTTTCGAGGAATGATTTCAATCCTTCGATACGGGAGAGTAGTAAGTCTATTTCTTTTCTATTCATAATTCTTCTTTTGTTATAGCAGCAGGTTGCCCTATTGTTTGTACTTGATTTCTCATTGCCCATTCGCAAAGTTCCTTTCTATTGAAATACACCAATTTGCCGTTTGGCTTGTAGTGTGGTATTTGCTTGAGAGAAGTGAGTTTGTAGATATAACTCTCGGACAAACCGAGATAAGCAGAAGCTTCAGCGGTAGTCAGCACTTCCTTGACTGCCCAAATACGCTCTTTCAACTGTGCAATGTAATTCTCGATGGTCTGGATTTTATCCACTTCGTTAATCTTTTGTTCTAACGATTGGAGCCGTTCAAAAGGTTTCTCCGTTGCCATCATCGAAATCATGTTCTCCATTTTGGAGAGCATCTTATTTTCATTTGTCGTTCTTCGATGTCTCATTGATTGATGCTGTTAAATTTGACAATGGGAGGTATGCCCTCCGTGAGTAATCGATTACGGAGGGCAAAGGTAGATGAGTATATTCGCTTGATTATGTTGAGATTATTGAGTATCAACACAATTCTCAATACAACTCTCAACAATTTGTTATTCCTTTGTTATACTTCTCTGTTTTTGATTAGAGTGATATACTTGTCTATGATTGCCAAAAACTGCTTATCTATGGCGTTGGGAGTGGTGTCTTTTATCCGATTGAGGGTTGATGACATATCGTGTTGGGTCAGTAATTTCTTCCCTGAAGAACTGATGACAAGATGTTTTTGGGCAATTACCGATTGCCAGTTATAGGTTATCACATCGTGTGAAGCCAGTTTATCCAACAATAAAACCAATTTGCTGTTGTTTCTTGAAGTCACAGTCTGCAATGTGTCTGCCGCATAACAAATGGCAACATTGTCTGCATCCAAAACTTCCTTAAACAAACAGACCTCATTGGCAAGCTGCACAATGAGGTCCAGAGTATGTCTGTCAAGTAAAGGTTTGATGTTGGTATTCTGATTGGTCTGAATAGGATTCCCCGGACTGCTGTTGTCGGACTCGGTAGCGGATTCCGACAGGTCAATGGCGTAAAATTCGTTCAGAAGTTTTATGATCCCATTTTCGTCCAATAGGTCATGGTCGAAATGTTTGCGAATCAAAATTTCATGCTTTCTCAGAAGCTCTATTACCGTGTGGTAATTCTTTAGATGTTCATTCTTGCTCCAGGCATCATTCGCATCGTGAAACCGATGTGAATGGGTAAAGTCAAGCACGTATCGCCTGTAACTTTTTTGCCGTGTGGTGACTTCGTCTTTGTAAGACTTATGGGCTTGCTCAACCAACCGGAATAGCCCTTCTTTACCGGTCTGCGCAGGAGTCCATTGGAAACCTCGCATCGCTCTTTTCAAAAAGAGAGAGGTGCAAAGATAATTTCTTTGACATAAAACATTATTTTAAGTATTGTTGTTTGCCACCTTTGCGTTGATGGCTATTTTGTTTTGAGTGCTAAGATAGTTATCTGCAATGGTTTTAAGTTGAATGTCGTATGTGTCCATCAATCCTTTTTTTACTATAAAACGAAAATTACTATCCATACTTTCTCTGTTAGGTACTTTATCATTTTGCAAGCGGAAGCAGTTTACGCATTTTACCCATACATCATAGGGATTGTGTTGCTTAAAGGCCAAATGTACAAAATACATAAGTGAAGTCTGTGTTTTCATCCATACTATAGGATGTTCAAATACCGTTTCATCGAAAATACCTTTGAATGCGGTAAATGTGGTGTCGGAGGAGATATATCCACCGTCAAGTAGGGCGGAGAACATTAAATGTATCTCATCTTCGCTATTCGGACTGTAAAATACAACTTTGCTCGTATGAATGAGCCGTTCATCAGAAGTTTCTTCATTGAACGTATTTTCAATGTGGTTGAACTTATCACAGATAGTCTTTAATTTAACATCATACCTATCCAACCATCCGGCTCGCTTAATCCAACTGTAACCTGATACAAAACAAGCTTTGTGCGGAGTGTGTCCGTTTATGCTGAAACAACATTCTCCTTTTATCCACAAGTCCTTCTTGTTGAATTTGTAAAATGCCTGATATACGAAAAAGGACAACTGCCGTTGCGTTTTAATCCATTCTACCGGCTTGCTGAATGTCTTTTTATTGAAAATGCCGACAAATGTTTTCAAGCCAGTGTCAGGTGCGATGTATCCGTATTTCACTAAATCTCGATACAACACTGCTATATCTTCTTCACTCTGTGGCGTGTAGAATGTCTCTGTCTGATGTGTTGGCTCAAATTCAGTAAAGTCAACTTCCGGGTAGAGGGCTTTGGTCGTTTCGTAAAGTCCCGTATTGTATCTCGGAACACGCCAGGTGCTGAATCGCTTTCCATATTCCCTTTTCCATTGCTTTTCAAAAAGAATGTAGGTGCTGGGAAGTTTGCAGATGGTAGATACAGCATAGGCTATCACTTTCAGTTGCAGCGGCTTCGTTTGCGGCATCGGCTGATAGTGTTCATCCAAAAGACCTGCGCGTATGGCTCTTTGTAATAATGTAGCCACCTGTTCATTGGCTAAAGGCTCAATCAAATCTTTATATTCGCCTTTCACCTCTTCTTCTTGCCTTTCGCAAAGTGACAGCAACGCTTGCATATTGTTCGCATAACAGTCAATAACCTTGACGTATGCAGAATCAATTTCCTGTTTGTGACTTTGTACATAGTTTACGACCGGGACGGTAAATTCGTTATTTGTTATAAGGTTTGCCAAAAGAGAAGAGGGGGCTTGTTCCATATATAGACAAATCTCTTTCGCCCATTTTCCGATATTCATCCACGAAGAGTCAAGTGCTTCAAATTCGATTTCATCATCCAAATCCAATTGACTTTTCATTTCGCCGACGATTCGGGTAATCTTCGTTATCTTTATAACGGTTTCTTGCCTTGTCATAAGCACGGGATTTAATCAATGTCCGGAATCAATGATACGGCATTCTGCTTGTTTTTGTCAAGCACCTTTGCATAAATTTGTGTGGTCGCCAGTTCTTTATGCCCTAATAGTTTTGATACTGTGTAGATGTCTGCGCCCAAGTCAAGCATAAGCACAGCGAAGGTATGTCTCCCACAGTGGAAGGTCAGATTCTTATTGATATTGGCAGCCATGCTCCAACGCTGTAATTCCAATGAAGTCCAAGCTCCGTATGTAAATCCTGTAAAGACGGGATCTTCCGGGTTGCCTCTTTCACCGAGGTATTTTTCTGCCTGTGAGGAAATGTCAAGATACTCTTGTCCGCCAGTCTTCTTTGTTTGAAGACGATTCTCGTGTAATCTCCAAATTTTTGAACTTCGCTCCATGTGAGTTTCTGAATATCGCTTTTACGAAGTCCGGTCAGGCATGAAAAGAGGAAAGCTCTTTTTAGAATAGGATAGCGGCAAGGAGTAGCAGCCAACTGTTTTACCTCTTCCAAGGTCAGATAGTCACGCTTTACTTCTGCGGCTTTGAATCCCTCGATTCCACGCAAAGGATTTACAGGTATGATTCTTTCATCGTAAGCCTGGTTGATACAGGCGCGGAGCTTATTGAAATAAGAGACTTTTGAGTTTTGGGACAATCCTTGAAACACATCCCTTTCCCTACGTGGACCGGTACGCTTGTGAGTGTCTTTTTCCACATTGTTCAAAAAATCCTTGAAGCCGTTTATAAACTCCGGAGTAATATCTTTGAATGTGGTTTTCTCATCACAATAGATTTCGAGATAACGCAAGCAGCTTCTCCAGTTACCCCAGTTTCCTTCAGATTCCGGATTCTTGTGTCTTTCTTCAACCATCTTCCGATAGTATTCCAAAAAAGGAGTATCTTCTTTGAATTGGCGAGTGAAAGAATACTCTCCGTTCTGCATTTCAATGAGGCGTTTGGATTTTATAGCCTGAGCGGTTGCCAATGTCTGTCTGTTCTGCTCACGCTCCAGTGGAGTAGTGGCATCGATCAGATAAAGTTTCAAATACTCTTTCTGACGTTTACCATTTCTGTAGATGTCGAGATACAAGCTCACGTTACCGTTTGCCAACTTCTTTTCCCGTAATTTTACGGGTTCTTTCTGGATTGTTGTTTTCTTAGTCATAGCCTGTTCCTATTTTAATGAGAGATGTGATTCATTGTCTTCGGGGGACAGAATTTTGTCCCTCGTGTCCCTTATGGGGGACAATCTGGGGACAAAAATACAAAAAAAATA
>ENA-OQJF01000073-OQJF01000073.1-human-gut-metagenome-genome-assembly--contig:-NODE-73-length-25458-cov-2.364297_pt1 | contig 25458 bp, 24 predicted proteins | sample MGYA00242595_ERZ504761 | MGnify/ENA primary metagenome ERZ504761 (study PRJEB26092, sample SAMD00036367) | human gut metagenome | host: Homo sapiens | study: EMG produced TPA metagenomics assembly of...
TCACCTTGTTCTGACTGTCCAAAAGGAAAGTTTTGAAAGTTCACATCCGAAGGGAAATGATTCAAAGCATCAAAACCTCCCTTTTCATCGATAAAAACCGGATAAAGGAATCGATCTCTCTTCAATAGAAAAGAGATTCTTTTTTGTTTTTTCGGATGGAAAGCAAAGAGAAAAGATACCTTTCCATTGGCCATTGTGTCGACCATAGAAATGAAATATTTCCATGTAGGAAGTTGCAATTTGCAACTGGTGCAGCCCACCGAATCCACGTAAGTCATTATGGTATATTCATTTTGGGGAAACGAATAACCGGCACTGTCCTTTCCCAAAACACTGAATGTCATATCAGCGGGATAGACAATCGTTCTACCCTCCCATTCGTGAATCAAACGGGATATTTGCTGCTCTTTGGTCTCTTTACATGAGCAAAGTGCCATCAGAAAGCATAAATAGCCGATAATTTTAATGGGACGGCCCATTATTCTTCACGGTATACTACTTCAACTTTCAGATATGTGAACGGACAGTCCACAGATCCGTCACCGATACAGGCTATATCTCCATCGGGGAACGGCTCTCCTGTAGCCAAAGCCTCCACATTTTGCAATAGCAAACCGGCTTCTTGTACCTTTCCTTCTTTTCTCACAGAAACAAGACCTATTAGCAATAGCCCGATAAGTCCAATAGTAATTTTTGCGTTTTTCATACTCTATGTTTTTATTGCAAAGGTATGGCTTATCTCGGCCACCGCCAGTGAGAAAGACTGATTTCTCACTGATTTTTCACTGATTTCTTACTATTTTCTGAACGAAAGTGGAGTTGATAGCCTCCATTTACCAAAGTAACACCAAGATTAGCCCCTATTTTCCTTAAATCAGTACGTAAATCAGTAATCAGTCGGTTCCTGCGTTCCATACAAGAATCTACATCCTCTAATTCTTTCCAGAATAGTTTTTTCAAATCTTCATTCAACAGCAAATGGCCAGGTGCTTTAAGAAATGCCAGCAATACCTCAGCAACTTGTTTTCGGAGTATACAAGTCTGATTATGATAAGTGATACTCCTCTGCAGATAATCAAATGTAAGTCCATTGACCTCCCAAACAAATTCACTTTTTGTTGAACAAGCGGTTGCGACGATTTAACATGATTATCTACTATTCTGAACTTAGATAAAACTTGAACAAGAAAAAGACGAACACCCGGAACATAAAACAAACAAAAGATCAGTGAAAAAAGAACATAGTTCCAAGTCCAGATATTATTCCAATGCGCTTTTAAAACAACGGTCGCCCAAAAAGGTCTTATAAAAGCATCCATTTTTATACCATAACCGACCCCTGTACTATAGGCTAATAAAAAACAATCGGGTTCATTTAGCCCACTCGATGCCGATATCCGCTCTCCGTTCTTTAGAGAATTTGTTAGTTTTATTCCGGTATTAGCACAGATTCCATCCATACGAAGTTTCAACTGCCATTTCTGATTCAGAGAATCCACATTAATAGAGTTTCGCTCTATAAGGTAAGATTGTTTAACTCTATGCACAAAAGATGTATCCGTATAAACAGTATCAATGGCAAATTGACGTACATTGTGAGTCCCGCTCTTATCTGTAAGGGTTACTTTCTTATTCTTTGTATGTTTCTTTCCGGTAACGTACGCCTGATTGGGTTTCAATTTTCGGAATCTACATTCCAAGTCTTCATCAATTGTACGCAACAAGAGTTTTTTGTGCACTTGCATTTACAATAGGCAGACCCATACGATAAAGATAGGATCCAAAAGTAATTGTAACCCCTATCCAAAGTAAAGCAAATAAGATACTATAGATAAATTTCATTGTTCATCATTTTCTTTTGCAAGAAAATCAAAAAAAGAGTTGATTGCAAATAAAATATAATTTTTCTACCTCCAGTTTCATCTATAAATCTTATCAATAACAGTCTGACATTATCCAACTGAGCCACATGCAAATACACTATTGATTCATTACTCTTCACACAATTTCCCAAAGACCTTTCCCCCTGCACAAATAAGGAAGAGACCAACTTGATTTCCCCCATATCATAAACCTTTATGAACAAGATAATTACCATTTTTCATACGATCTTTACTCCGGCCCGCATACGTGGGCTCATGGGCCCGCATACCGGGGCTTATCGGCCCACGTACCCGGGCTCATGGGCACAGACATGCGGGCCCGGATAAGATTCAGACCATTTTCGCTAAAGATACTAAGGAAAACAAAATGCTTTTATAGGTATAAACAGAAAGAACAGCCCACTCATCGTGCTATATATAAATAGATTACGCTTATTTCCTTTACTAAAATGAAGGGTGGAAGATGGAAGATAGGGGTGGAAGATAAAAGCCCTTAAAAACAGCATCTTCCACCCGCTAAGAGTCTGTTTATCAGAATCAAAATTCTTAAAAGGTGGAAGATGGAAGATCGAAATGCATTTTTTGTAGGAAAGCGTGATATTTAGCTTTCCTTTGTCAGCAGACTTTCAAGTTCTTCAGCACTCTGGCGAAGATAAAACTGTCCGCGCCATGCTACAGAAATTGCTCCGGTTTCTTCGGAAACGATAATGGCTAAAGCATCCGAGACTTGAGATATGCCCATTGCTGCCCGATGACGGAGTCCCAGTTCTTTGGGTATATCCAAATTATGTGACACAGGAAGAATACATCCGGCAGCTTTGATACGCTTCTTACTGATTACCATTGCACCGTCATGCAAAGGACTGTTCTTAAAGAAAATGTTCTCTATCAGGCGCTGATTGATATTGGCATCGATAATCTCACCGGTACGAATGACATCGTCAAGAGGGACATTACGTTCCATCACGATCAAGGCCCCTACTTTCTGCTTTCCCATACTGATGCAAGCCATCACAATCGGCATGATATCATCATGCTGGTAGTTTTCTTTTTTGTTGCCGGTAAGGAAACGTACCAAGGCACTGGCGTGCTGGTGCGAACCCAGGGTCAGCAAAAAGCGCCTGATCTCATCCTGAAACAGAACAATCAGCGCCAAGACTCCCACACTCACCAATTTGTCGAAAATGGAGCCCAGGAGCTTCATCTCGAGCACCTGCGATACAACCAGCCAAATAAGGATAAACACCAGGATACCGGTGAACACATTAATAGATCCGGAGGCTTTCATCAGCTTATAAGTGTAATAAAGCAGGAAAGCCACTAACAGGATATCAATAAAATCTTTTATGCCAAATTCAAAAAACACGGGACTAAAGTATTAAGGGTTAAGTATACGGGTATCAGGAACAAGCCGATACACTTTTTAATTTCTCTATCAGCCGAACCGACTCGACAGCTTCACGCACATCATGCACACGGAGAATATCGGCACCTTTCATCAAAGCTACCGTATCGAGTACTGTTGTCCCGTTGAGTGCTTCCTGCGGTGTGGTTCCAAACAAACGATAAATCATCGACTTGCGGGAAACTCCCACCAACAAGGGAAGTTCGAAAATGCCGAACTCTTCCAGATGCGCCATCAGTTCGTAGTTATGCTCCAACGTTTTGCCGAAGCCGAAACCGGGATCGAGAATAATGTCTTTCACTCCCAAGTCACGCAATTGCTGTACTTTCCGGGCAAAATAGATGAAGACCTCTTTCAGCAAATTTTCATAATGGGGCTCCTTTTGCATGTTTTGAGGAGTACCTTGCATGTGCATCATAATGTAAGGTACATTCAGGCGAGCCACCGTCGGAAACATTCTGTTCGTCCGATCTTCACCGGCCGAAATTGTCATTGATAATAGCCACTCCGTACTCCTTCACACATTCCTCAGCCACTCCGGCACGGAATGTGTCAACTGAAATGATAGCACCCGGATGATTCCGGTTCAATATTTCCTAGACCGGTACGCAAACGACCGCATTTCTTTCTTCGGGCGGAGATGTGTTCGGCATTCGGACGTGACGAATAAGCTCCTATATCAATCATAGAGGCCCCTTCATCAAGTATCTGACGGGCACGTGCAGCAATATCGGCTTCTGTCCGGCTTCGGCTACCTGCATAAAAGAATCGGGTGTAACATTGAGTATACCCATAACCTGCGGAATGGAAAGATCAAGTAAACGACCGTTCACATTCAGGCTTTTGAAAATCGTTGAATCCATTTTCTGTTATTACGGTTGATTGACGCAAAGATAAAGAAAAATAAATGTCCTAATGCTATCAGCACACTAAAAATAAAGTTATCTTTGCAGCTATCAAGACTACTCAAAATATGTCCTCCAAACCGTACCGTCACTTCATAGCACTCCTGCTGGTTTTGTTTTGTTCGCGATTCGAAGCCCAAGCCGAAGACCTGTTCGCTAAAACGGACAGTACTCTTCAACAATACTTGATCAGATGTAAGGCACAAATCAAAGATCCGGACTTTCTGCAAACAAATGATACTCTTACGCGCATGGCTCAAGAAAAAAATGACAAACGGATGCAGGTGATTGCCGTGGCCCTGAAACTGGATTATTACTACTATCAAAACAATCCGGACAGTATCCTTGTCATGGTAGACCGCGTGAAGAAAATCAGCCGAAGGAATAATGAACTGAAATATTTCTACTTTGCATGGGGAAGCCGATTGATTATCTATTATATCAAACAACACCAAACCAACACTGCCATTTACGAAGCCCGGAAAATGCTTCAGTCAGCGGAGGCTGATAATTTCATTCCCGGAATCGTACAATGTTACCGTACATTGGGGACGGTCTACATGACTCAATCGAATCCTAAACTGGCTTATGAAAACTTCCGGAAACAAATAGCCTTGATTGAAGAAAATGAAATAGAAGATATCAATCTGCCCACTCAATATGCTTCACTCGCCCAATGCGCTCTTGAAATGCACCGCCCCGACGAAGCGCTGAAAGCACTGGAAAAAGGATCGAAATGTACCAGGAGTTCATATCAGATATTCACTGTACAGAAAGCCTATATTCTATATTATCTGGAAACAAAAGAATACGAAAAAGCCCGGAAAACACTTGTGGAGTTGGAGCAATTGTTCGAAAAAGATAAATCACTCACACTCTATAAAAGCGGATTATTCTATATACAAATAGAATACTACCGGAACACCGGACAGTACCGGAAAGCACTTGACGTGATAGAAGAGATCAAGAATGATTCATCGAGCATTAACAAATACCTGGACTATACACTCACCCAGAAACAAGGCGACATCTATTGGGAAATGAACCAGAAGGCCCGGGCTGCCCAATATTATCGGGATTATATCCTGGCAACAGACTCCATCCGAAGCCAGGAAATACAAAACTCAACCAACGAGTTCTATACCATTATGGAAGTAGAACAGCTACACAAAGAAAAAAATAGAACTACTGCTGCACATGCAGGAAGAAAAATTGCAGAAAATCAATATCGCACTTGTCTCGCTGGTCATTATTCTGGTGGCAGGAACGATGTTACTTTTCCACATCTCAAAGTTGAATAAAAAACTGAAGAGATCGGAAGCCAAAGTGATACAGCAGAACAAAGAATTGGTAGAAAACGGAGAAGAATTACGCAAAGCCAAAGAACAGGCGGAAAACGCAAGCCGGATGAAAACAACTTTTATCCAGAGTATGTCACACGAAATTCGCACTCCTCTTAATTCAATCGTCGGATTCTCTCAGGTACTGAGCAACTATTTCAAAGAAGAAGATAATGATGAAATCAGAGAGTTCGCCTCGATCATCGAAATCAGCAGCAGCAATTTACTGCGGCTGATCAATGACGTACTCGACATCTCTTACCTAGACCAGTCGGAAATATTGCCCTACGATAAGCCCGAAGACATCAACAATTGTTGCCTGCTCAGCATCGAACGAACCCGGAACAGTATAAAGAAAGAGGTATCACTCCGTTTCGAACCGTCATGCGGACCACTTATGATATTGACCAACCCGGAAAGGGTAGCGCAGATACTGACCCACTTGCTACACAACGCAATTAAATTCACTGACAAGGGGAATATCACGCTGGCTTACACCATCTCGCCCACAGAAAAACAGATTGTATATACCGTTACCGATACAGGGAAAGGTATCCCAGTGGAGCAACAAGAGTATGTATTCGAACGTTTTGCCAAGCTGAACGATTTTTCGCAAGGAACAGGGTTAGGGCTTCCCCATCTGTCGGATTATTGCCGAAAAGCTAGGAGGTAGCCTCATCATAGATAAGACTTATACCAAGGGATGCCGCTTCATACTTACATTGCCGCTGATAAAAAGCAGACTGATAATACCCCAAAAAGGTTGCCCCTCAGGCGGAAACCGCCCTCGGAGCAACCTAAACAAAAAACGGTAAAGCGTTACCGCTACTTCTAATCGACGATGGTCACTCTCGCACCATTGAATACATTCAATCCCAATTTGTTCATGATGTACTTAATGGCCAACTGTGCTTTCACCGAGTTGCCCGAGCCATCCAAAGGAGGAGCAAAGGCAGATACACCGAATACACCCGGCAATACTCCCATCACACCACCACCTACACCGGTCTTGGCAGGAATACCTGAAGTATACATCCAGTCACCCGAATGTTCGTAGAAGCCTACGGTAGCAATCATAGATGTGATTTTAGGAGTCAGTTCGGCATCGAACACCTGCTTTTTAGTCACAGGATTCACACCGCCATTGGCAACCGTACCGGCAGCCACCGACAACATCTGTGCAGTTACCCCCAAAGAGCACTGGCGAGTATAAAGGTCCAGTGACATATTGGGATCGTCATAGATACGATTATAGTTCTTCAGTAACCAGGCAATAGAACGGTTATTGAAATTGGTAGCTGTCTCCGACTTATAGAGTTCTTCGATCAACTGTGGAGCAGAACCGCAAAGATCGGTAATGTTCTGTACGATAGCGTCCCATTTCTTATCTGAATTACCAATCGGAGTCACCATGGAACAAGCCGAGATGGCTCCGGCATTTACCAACGGAGTAGACGGATGGTCATTCTCCAACAAGATGGCAATGATAGAGTTAAAAGGAAGTCCGGTAGCATCCGCACCGATCATCTCAAGCACTTTCTGTGCCCCGTATTGGCGGAGAATCAGAATGGCTGTATGCACTTTAGATACGGATTCAATACCGAAACGATAATCAAAGTCACCCACGGTAATGGTCTGACCGTTCAGCAGGCAGACACTGATACCAAAAAGGTTTTTGTCTATATTGGCCAGATAAGGAATATAATCGGCATTCTTACCGCCTGTATTACCTTTTACCTGTTCGTAGGCCTGCTGCACAACCTCTTTTATTTGGGAAATAGATATTTTTTTGTCCATACTAATTCATATTATTTATTTCTTGGCAGCTTGTGGTTTACCGGTATGGTTAAATACTTTGGCTTCTACCGGCAGATTCTTCTCCTGGGCAATACGAGTGGATGTCGGATATTCCAGTTTTTCCAGTTCGGCAATAGCATTCTTAATGTCGCCCAGCAACATGTCGGCCATATCACGACTGAATCCCTGACGGACAACGACACGCATAACCACATAATCTTGCAGCTTGGCAGGCAATGTATATGCCGGAACCATCCAGCCATGCTGAGCCAGCTTATCCTGCAAATCGTAAAGAGTCCATTTGGCGTTCTTTGCATATTCCGGCTTCATGTACCAAATGAACAACGGGTTTACTACATCTTCCGAGTAGTTGACGAACGGAGTCATCTTAGCAATCTGGCTGTGGATGTATTTGGCAATCTGACAAGAGTTGTATTGTACCTTCCTTGTATCCCTGGAATACCTAAACGAATAAATTGATAATATTGTCCCAAAATCTGAGCTGCAGGACGAGAGAAGTTCAAACCTACCTGAGTAATGTTAGCTCCTAAGTAGTTTACGCTGAAAGCCATTTCTTCGGGCAGATATTCTTTGCCTTTCCAGACAACCCAACCCAAACCCGGATATACGAGACCGAACTTATGGCCGGATACACTGATGGAAAGAACCCATTTCAGACGGAAGTCCCATTTGGTATCAGGATACAGGAACGGCAGGATGAAACCACCGCTGGCAGCGTCTACGTGAATAGGAATATCATAACCGGTTTTAGCGTTATACGCATCGAGGGCTTTGTCAAGGGCTTCAACATCATCGTTCAGACCGGTCCATGTAACCCCTTGGATTGGAACTACACAGATTGTATTTTCATCACACATCTTCAGGGCTTCTTCCGGGTCAAGTGTGGTCTTGTCCAGCGTCAAAGGCACCTGACGCATCTCAATCTGCCACAACTGAGCAAATTTTTCCCAAACAACCTGGAAACCGGTTGAAATGACAAAGTTAGGTTTATCAAATGGTTTACCCTGGGCCTGACGTTTTTTGCGCCAACGCAACCAGGCAGCTACACCACCCAACATACAAGCTTCTGAAGAACCGATAGCCAATGCACCGGTTTTCCAGGTATCTTTTTCCGGAGAGTTCCACAAATTAGCAACGATATTGATACATTTACCATTCATCACAGCAATGCGAGGATATTCTGTCTCATCAATGTAGTTGATATTGATAGCTTCGTTCATCAGCTTCGTTGCATAATCATCCATATAAGTAGTCACGAATGTAGCAAGATTCAGACGGGGCTGAGTTTGAGCAAAAGTTTCGTCCTTCACCATCTGATAGGCGATTTCCGGAGTAGTAGGACCATCAGGTATTTTCTCTACCGGAGAGGGTTGTAACATTCTGTTTGAACCAAATGCTTCTGTTTTAGCATCACCTTTTCTGAAATTTAAATCTTCCATAATTACTCTTATTTTTAATTAGGTTTAGGCGATGGGGATTTTCCCCGTCGAATTTCCCACAACAACAGCGAGAGGATATGAAAGTTCTTCGGTTTTACATTATTTGGGGTTTATTAAAAAGGGAGGCGACGGAAAAGTTAATAAGTTATCTCCAGCCCTAATAGGAAGATATCCCAACACACTTTCTGCTACTTGTGTGCCGAACATTCTAACGGATCGTTTGTTCTTCACACACCTAAACTTTATAATACCTATATAACTATGCGTATTCAAACTGGCCATGGGACTATTCCCCTTATTACCCTCATCGGCATCTGGTCTATCTCGGCCCTGAATGCCCTACCGGGGCTGGCGGTTTCTCCTATTCTGGGGAAGCTCTCCGCCATCTTTCCACACTCCACCGAACTGGACATACAGATGCTTTCGTCTCTGCCTTCACTATTGATTATCCCATTTATCCTTTTGGCAGGTAAACTGACGGAACGGGTCAATTTCATCCGTCTGCTCCAAGCCGGACTTGCCATCTTTGCTCTAAGCGGAGTGCTCTACCTACTGTCGGGACAGATGTGGCAACTGATTGCCGTGAGTGCCTTACTGGGAGTAGGCTCCGGACTGATCGTCCCGCTATCCACCGGATTAATCTCCAAATACTTTGTAGGTTCATACCGTGTGAAACAGTTCGGATTAAGTTCGGCCATCACCAACATAACACTGGTAGTAGCTACGGCAGTAACCGGATACCTTGCTGAAGTCAACTGGCATCTCCCATTCGTCGTCTATCTGCTTCCAATCATTTCACTCGTACTCTCGGTATATCTGCAACGCAGCATGGCAAGCGAAGGCAGTACCTCGCTTACCAACGACAAAGCCCCGGCAGACAAAGAAGAAGATGTAGATACCGGTAACAGCAAATACGGCATTCACGTTCGCCATCTTGCCGGCATTATGGGTGTTTACGGACTGGCTACCTTTCTGGTACTGGTAGTCAGTTTCAACCTGCCATTCCTGATGGAAGAATATCATTTCACCAGTGGTAACTCCGGTATTATGATTTCTCTCTTCTTTCTGGCTATCATGACTCCCGGCTTTTTTCTGAACCGGATCGTAGGCACTCTGAAAGAGAAAACAAAGTTTTACAGTTTTTTGAGTATCGGCATCGGACTGGCACTGATCTGGATCTCACCCAAAGAATGGGTGATAGCTCCGGGATGTATCCTGGTCGGGCTGGGGTACGGAGTTATCCAACCTGTTGTCTACAACCAGACAACCCATACGGCTATTTCACGCAAAGTGACACTGGCACTGGCATTCGTAATGGCGATGAACTATCTTGCCATCCTGCTATGTCCCTTCATTATCGACTTCTTCCAGTCGACTGTATTCCACATCAAATCTCAGCAGTTTGCTTTTGTATTCAATCTATGCATCAGCATCGTAATGCTTGTCATTTCCTATACCAAGCGAAATTCTTTCTTGTTTAATGATAATCTGAAATAGAAAATGTAATTTTGCACCCACAACAGAGAAAAACCGATTATTATGAAACTTTCTGCTCTCTACCAGATATTCCTGGATTGTGCCGTAGTGACCACCGACAGCCGCAACTGCCCTGCAGGTTCACTGTTTATTGCCCTGAAAGGCGAATCATTCAATGGAAACGCTTTTGCAGCTCAAGCATTGAAAGACGGCTGTGCATACGCCATCGTAGATGAAGCCGAATATGCTCCGGAAACGACAGACATATCATTCTGGTGGACAATTGCCTGCAAACTCTCAGCAACTGGCAAATTATCACCGCCGCCAACTGGGTACAAAAGTGATCGGCATTACCGGAACCAACGGGAAAACAACCACTAAAGAGCTGATTTCTGCTGTCTTGTCGAAATCTCACAATGTACTCTACACAGAAGGAAACCTAAACAACCACATTGGAGTGCCCATGACTCTGCTTCGCCTAAAAGCAGAACATGAACTGGCAGTGATCGAAATGGGGGCTAATCATCCCGGAGAGATAAAATTTCTGGTACACATTGCCGAGCCGGATTATGGAATTATCACCAATGTGGGAAAAGCGCATCTGGAAGGATTCGGTTCCTTTGAAGGAGTGATCCGCACCAAAGGAGAATTATATGACTATCTCCGTGAAAAGGAAGATTCTACCGTCTTTATACACCATGATAATGCTTATCTGATGGACATCGCTCATGACCTGAATCTGATTCCCTACGGAAGTGAAGACTCACTTTATGTAAACGGACATGTGACCGGGAATTCCCCTTATCTGACTTTCGAATGGAAAGCAGGCAAAGACGGTGACTTGCACAAAGTGCAAACTCAACTTATCGGCGAATATAACTTCCCAAATGCGTTGGCCGCCGTTACTATCGGTCGGTTCTTTGGAGTGGAAGCCGGAAAAATAAGATGAAGCACTAGCCGGATATACTCCCCGCCAACAACCGTTCACAACTAAAAAAAACCGACGGATAATACACTAATTATAGACGCCTACAATGCCAATCCGACCAGCATGATGGCAGCTCTGCAGAACTTCCGTAATATGACTGTAGAAAAGAAAATGCTGATATTAGGCGATATGCGTGAATTGGGGGCGGAAAGTGCAGCTGAACACCGCAAAATCGTGGACTTCCTGCAAGAATGTTCTTTTGAGAAAGTCCTGCTGGTTGGAGAACAATTTACAGCAACTCATCCTCCTTATCACACCTATGCCAATGCACAGGAAGTGATAAAGGAACTGCAAACGGAAAAGCCTAAAGACTACACCATCCTGATCAAAGGATCGAATGGTATCAAACTGAGCACGGTTGTTGAATTTTTATAAAAGTCTACTTTTTACTTAATATACGTGGACGGACAATAAAATATCCTATCAGACTGGCCAATACCGCACCTGTGGTATTGGCTGCAAAGTCCATCCAGTCTCCCCCACGATAGGTCGTACAATATTCCTGCAACAATTCTACACATCCGCTGAACAACACCGGACAAACGAATGCTCCTACCCAAGCATGCCACACCGGAGTGTGGTCTCTACGGTGTGCCCGTAAAAACTCCAGCCATAGCATACCGGACATGCCAAAGTACATACAAATATGAACGACCTTATCGATATTAGGAATTTTACTAATCTCCGTTGAAGGAGGTTTGAAGAACGACAGATAGATGACCGCAAGAATGATAAAGAGCGATACGGGATATTTCTTAATATACGATAGCATACCTAAATAAATTACAGATGAATCGCAAATATAAGGAACATTTTCTATATTTGCACGTTTAAAGCGAGAAAATCTATCGAATTGTAAGATAACATATACTTTTTATGACAAAAAAAGAAAGAGGAAACTTTGGTAGTAAACTGGGTGTGATATTAGCTTCTGCAGGGTCAGCCGTCGGACTGGGCAATATATGGAGATTCCCTTATGAAACGGGAAATCATGGAGGAGCTGCTTTTATTCTTATTTATCTGGGATGCATCCTCCTACTCGGACTACCGATTATGATAGCTGAATTTTTAATCGGACGGCACTCACAGGCTAATACTGCCCGTGCTTACCAGATACTGGCTCCCGGCACTCAATGGCGTTGGGTAGGACGAATGGGAGTTTTGGCGGGATTCCTTATTCTTGGCTATTACTCTGTAGTGGCCGGATGGACACTAGAATATATATTCGAAGCTGTCAGCAACAGTTTTGCAGGTAAAACTCCGGCGGAGTTCATCTCTTCTTTCCAAAGTTTCTCCAGCAATCCCTGGCGTCCGGCCCTATGGCTCACGTTATTCTTACTCGCTACCCATTTCATCATCGTGAAAGGGGTAGAGAAGGGAATCGAAAAATCATCTAAAATTATGATGCCGACCCTCTTCATCATTATCTTAATACTGGTGGGATGCTCTGTCACTTTGCCGGGAGCGGGCAAAGGCATAGAGTTTCTGCTAAAACCAGATTTCAGTAAAGTAGATGGCAATGTATTTCTGGGAGCTATGGGGCAAGCGTTCTTCTCACTCAGCCTTGGAATGGGATGCCTGTGTACCTATGCCTCCTATTTCAGCAAAAACGCCAACCTCACCCGAACGGCTTTCAGCGTAGGAATCATCGACACATTTGTCGCTGTACTAGCCGGTTTTATCATCTTTCCTGCAGCGTTTTCGGTAGGAATTCAACCGGACGCCGGACCCAGTTTAATTTTTATAACCCTTCCTAACGTGTTCCAACAGGCTTTCAGCGGAATACCGATACTGGCATATATTTTTTCAGTGATGTTCTACGTATTGCTGGCGCTGGCAGCTCTGACTTCTACCATCTCATTGCACGAAGTGGTTACGGCCTACCTGCACGAAGAGTTCAACTTTACAAGGGGAAAAGCTGCCCGGTTAGTGACGACAGGTTGTATTCTGTTAGGGATACTCTGTTCACTCTCTCTGGGAGTTACCAAGGAGTTCACCATCTTCGGACTGGGTATGTTCGACCTGTTCGACTTCGTAACTGCCAAACTGATGTTGCCATTGGGCGGATTACTCATTTCCATCTTTACCGGATGGTATCTGGATAAAAAACTCGTTTGGTCGGAAATCACGAATAACGGTACCCTGAAAGTTCCTACCTATAAATTGATTATCTTTATTCTGAAATACGTAGCCCCGATTGCCATTTCAGTGATCTTCATTAATGAACTGGGGCTACTGAAATAAAAATGTGGAAAGACTTCTTTTACTTCACACGTGCAGAACGGCAAGGTATCCTGATACTTGCCGTTTTGTGTATTCTCGTATTTGTGGCCGGATGGTTGATCCCTGTCAAAGAGAACACGACAAAAAACGATACGGAAAAGTTTAAAAAGGAATATGCCGGTTTTATGTCCTCCATCCGCGAAAAAGAACAAAAGATATATTCACACAATAACCGCTTTCAGCTCCCACGAACAGTCCGTCTGACTACATTTGACCCTAATATCACCGACTCTGTCGGATTCCTTGATTTGGGACTGCCGGCATGGATGGCAAAGAACATCCTAAAGTATCGAAATAAAGGTGGAAAATTCCGTCGGGCGGAAGACTTCCGGAAAGTATACGGATTAACGCAGGAACAATACGAAATGCTCCTACCTTATATTCATATAGCTACGCTCGCAAAGCCCAAAGATACACTTCGCCTCTATACCCGAAAGATAGAAGAAGACACACTGAATTTTTTTAAATATGCAGCCGGAACAGTAGTCGAACTGAACAGTGCAGACACAACGGAACTGAAGAAGATCCCCGGTATAGGTAGTGGAATTGCCCGGATGATAACAGGATATCGCAACCGTTTAGGAGGATTTTATGATATAGCACAATTGAAGGAGATACATCTCGATGTAGAAAAACTCCGCCCCTGGTTTAACGTGGCAACCGGCAATACCCGACGGCTGAATATCAACCGAACCGGTATCGAAAGGCTCAAAGCTCATCCTTACATCAACTTCTACCAAGCCAAAATAATCGTAGAATACAGAAAAAAGAAAGGAATATTAAAAAGTCTGAAGCAACTTTCTCTCTACGAAGAGTTTACGCCTCAAGATCTGGAGCGAATCAGCCACTACATCTGTTTTGAGTAATCAAATGATATTTCCATCTACCATATGGATCGTACGGTCGGTGATTTTTGCTAATGCTTCATCATGGGTCACGATCACAAAAGTCTGTCCGAAACGATTTCTCAGGTCAAAAAAGAGTTGATGCAATTCTTCCTTATTATGGGAATCCAAGCTTCCGGAAGGTTCATCGGCCAAGATAACTGCCGGTTGATTGATCAATGCACGGGCTACAGCTACCCGCTGTTTCTCTCCGCCGGAGAGTTCATTCGGTTTATGAGATGCCCGTTCCTTCAATCCCATAAAATCAAGAATCTCCATAGCACGCATCGAAGCTTCCTTAGTCGGCACTCCGGCTATAAATGCAGGAATCATTACATTTTCAAGTGCCGTGAACTCCGGTAACAACTGATGGAACTGAAAGACAAATCCAATGTGTTTGTTACGGAAAGCGGAAAGCTCTTTCTCCTTCATCCGGCTTACATTGGTACCGTCAATGTTTATCATCCCCGCATCGGGACTGTCCAAAGTACCCATTATCTGAAGCAAAGTAGTCTTCCCCGCTCCACTGGGTCCCACGATGCTTACCACTTCTCCTTGGGTTATCTCCAAATCTATCCCTTTCAATACTTGTAAAGAGCCGAAACTCTTGGTTATACCTTCTAAATGAATCATAATCTTACAATCTTTTGATAACGTACTCTGCCAAATAACAGCCAAACACCGCCGGCATATAGCTCACAGTTCCGCAAGTGGATTTCTTGTTCCTCTCATCATCAGTCAGCAATACTGCTTTCGAATCCGCCTGTTCCGTACTGAACACCACGGGAAGCTTACGCTTTACCCCCATTTTTTGCAAACGCTTCCGGACGGCCTTGCTAAGACCACAATGATAAGTATCCCAAAGGTCGGCAAAACGCACTTGTGTAATATCACTCTTTGCTCCTGCACCCATACTCGATATTATTTTAATGCGTCGCTGAAGAGCATGATAAATCAGATAGCACTTTGGACTTATGGTGTCAATGGCATCGACTATAAAATCATAACGTGCAGCATCCAGCAGTTCGGGTATGTTATCGTCTTTCAGATAAACAGGCAATACAGTCAACTCTATTTCCGGATTAATATCTCTGAAACGTGCTTCCAACACCTTCGCTTTTTCCATACCCAAAGTGGCATGAGTAGCCGGCAACTGGCGGTTAATATTAGTGGGCTGTACAATATCAGCATCTACTATTGTCATTCGCCCTACGCCTGCACGACAAATCATTTCGGCTGCATAAGCACCTACTCCTCCCAATCCGACAACTAACACATGCGATTTCCGCAAGCGTTCCATCTTCTCCGCTCCTAAAAGGAGTTCCGTTCTCTGTTGCCAGTTCTCCATTAATTCTTCTTTAACCATTTATAGAACCATTTACCTACCTTATCGTAATGTTGAGACTCGTTGTAGCCACGCGGATCAGAGAATGAAACAATTTCCTGTGGTTCACCAAACTGATCGGGATACAATATAATCAGACTGTTGTTTGAGAAATATTTTCCGAGCTGATTGGGTAGACGTTCGAATGAAGGGTCGTATGAGATAGATCCGCGCCGTGCACTAATAACCACCAACAGATGGTCAAAATTTACCTGCCCGGTCAGTAGAAGCAGATCATCCCACTCGTCCAACCTGGAAAATTCAGTGGGCGTACTACCATGCTTTTTCTTTACCAACTGCTGCAGTCGCATCAGGGTTTGCTCGTTGGCAAAGAAATGTACCCGACATCCTAAAAGACTTCCCATGCGGCAGAAGTGCTCTACCCATTTGGAAAATCCGGTTTCATATTCAGCCTTTGGCGGCACAGCAATAATAATGCGCCGAAGTGTATTGACGGGCATTAAGAATTTGGCGATGATCACTTCCCGATGGGTACCTTTCAGCAAGCTTTCGGCCAGATTACCAAAAAATGAATCGACAATATTTGCCTTACGGTGCAAACCGATCACTACATCTGTAGCATCATACTCCTTAATAGTATGAATAATGCCCGAAGCAATATTAAGATCATAACGACTCACCATATTGACCGAAACATCGGCAGAAGCAGCAATCATTGCCGCCTTTTCCAGATTCCGCTTACCCTGTAACTCCTTATTTTCCGAATTGTTATTATCATTGATTACATTGAGTGCAATCAATTCTTTTTTCTGTTTAGTATCTCTGATGACCAAGGCAAGATTAATCAGATCTTCAATGGTATCCGGATTTGCTACCGGAATCAGAATCTGCTCCTGTTCTGTCTTCTCTTTATTATCTTCAAACTGCATCTCTTCGTGCAGAGCAAAACGCCTTGCCGAACGTTCGGTTACAAGCGAACTGATGACGCACGTAAAGAGAATCATGACTACCGTGCCATTGAGCACATCGTCATTCAGCAACCGCTCTCCATTTTCCATAATGATTTCATGCCCTATCAATACCGCTGCCAGCGTGGCGGCCGCCTGCGCATTGCTCAAACCGAACATCATGCTTCGTTCATTGGGCTGCATATGATAAATCTTCTGTGTGATCCAAGCTGCCAACCATTTACTTAGAGTAGCGAATACGGTCATCACTACGGCAACCTTTAGAGCTTCACCACCGGTAAACAGGGTACGGACATCGATTATCATCCCCACACCAATCAGGAAATATGGAATAAACAAGGCATTTCCGACAAACTCCAACCGATTCATCAAAGGAGAAACATGCGGTATCAAGCGATTCAAGACAAGTCCGGCAAGAAAAGCTCCCAAAATACCCTCCATACCGACAAACTCCATCAAACCACTACCTAAAAAGACCATCGCAAGTACAAAGACAAATTGCATTACGCTATCATCGTACTTACGGAAAAACCATCGACCGATACGCGGGAAGAAGAAAACGATCAGAAAACTCAGAAATGCAACTTTCACCACTAACAGCACCCAAAACATACCGTCGACAGTTCCTTTGTACATACCACCAATGACGGCAAGAATAATCAAAGCCAACGTAACCGTTACCGCCGTACCGCCGATGGTTATATTTACACTCCTGAGTCTGGACAATCCATAACGGCTGATAATGGGATAGGCAATCAGTGTATGGGAAGCATACATACTGGCGAGTAATACCGCTGTAGTAAATCCATATCCCAGCAATTCCATACTACTCCATACCCCCAATGCCATCGGAATGATAAATGTAAACCATCCGAAGACCAGTCCTTTTGTCCGGTTCTTCTTAAAATCCTCCATATCCATTTCCAGTCCGGCCAGAAACATGATATAATAGAGGCCTACTTTTCCGAACAATTCGAAACTACTGTCCCGCTCGAGAACATTAAAGCCATATTCACCGATAACCACTCCGGCCAAAATCATGCCGATAATATGAGGTATATGCAGACGTCCTAATATCATCGGTGCGAAAAGAATAATGATCAAAACCAAGAAAAACACCCACGTGGGGTCTGTTATCGGGAGTTGTAAACTGAGGTCAAACCAATGCATATATCAGTATTTTTGTATTTATCTGCAAAATAACAAAAAAGTTATCACACCGCCAATTCATAAGGAAAGAGATTTTCAAAGAGAAATCTTCTCTCTAAAATGCTGATTATATTGCAAAATGTTATAATTTTGCAGCCAAATCCTTACGATTGGCTTGAATTGTAAGGAGAGTATTCACAATAAAAACAAAAGAAAAAGATGAAAGTAGCTATTGTTGGCGTAAGCGGAGCCGTAGGACAAGAGTTTCTACGCGTGCTCGATGAGAGAAACTTCCCGTTGGACGAGTTAGTTTTGTTCGGTTCTAAACGTAGTGCCGGAACTAAATATACTTTCCGCGGTAAACAGATCGAGGTCAAACTTCTGCAACACAACGATGACTTTAAAGGGGTGGACATTGCTTTCACTTCGGCCGGTGCAGGCACGTCTAAAGAGTTTGAGAAGACTATTACCCGGTATGGTGCGGTAATGATCGATAACTCCAGCGCTTTCCGTATGGATGCCGATGTACCCTTGGTAGTGCCCGAAGTAAATGCAGCTGATGCTAAAGATCGTCCACGTGGTGTGATTGCCAACCCGAATTGCACAACCATTCAGATGGTTGTCGCACTGAAAGCCATCGAAGAGCTTTCTCATATAAAAACTGTGCATGTATCTACTTACCAGGCAGCGAGCGGTGCCGGTGCAGCAGCTATGGACGAACTCTACGAACAGTATCGTCAGGTTTTAGCCAATGAACCTGTCACTGTTGAAAAGTTTGCGTATCAGCTGGCCTTCAACCTGATTCCTCAAATTGATGTATTCACAGAAAACGGATATACGAAAGAGGAAATGAAAATGTATAACGAAACACGCAAAATCATGCACTCTGACGTGAAAGTAAGTGCTACCTGTGTACGTGTTCCGGCACTTCGTGCTCACTCTGAAAGTATTTGGGTGGAAACAGAACGTCCTATTTCGATAGAAGAAGCTCGTGAAGCTTTTGCCAAAGGTGAAGGATTGGTATTGCAAGACAATCCTGCCGAGAAAGAATATCCGATGCCCTTGTTCCTGGCAGGCAAAGATCCCGTTTATGTAGGTCGTATCCGTAAAGACCTGACCAATGACTGTGGATTAACCTTCTGGATTGTAGGTGATCAAATCAAAAAAGGAGCCGCACTGAATGCTGTCCAGATTGCCGAATATCTGATTAAAGAAGGAAATATCGGATAAATTAAAATCCGGATTTAACCGCAGATAACCATTATAAGATTTAATATTTCAATTCATCTCAGCCAGGTAGTCAATCCGGCTGAGATTTCTTTTTATAAACTTCATACAATCTATTAAATAAGAATGATTTGATCAGGTCCGACACAAGGATAAAACAAAAGATTGTTCCGCACAAGCATTCAAAGAGGGAACTACATTTCCGAATGCATTTATTTGATATGAAAAAACTTTCCGATCAAAACAAATCAAATTACAAAAAATATTATATATTTGTATCCAAATCAAAAAGGCTGCGAAATGAAACTTATTGCGGAAAGTGGTTCTACAAGAACGGAATGGGCATTGGTTGAAGACAATCATCTCGTACAAACGTGTGTTTTACCGAAGGGCAAAACCCCTTTTCTTCCAGACTAGAAGAGAAATTAGCAGAAGCGTCAGGTTGGGACTACCGGAATCATTCTTCAAAAAAAAACTGGATCAAGTATATTACTATGGTGCCGGATGCAGTTCATATGAAAAGAAAAATATCTTAGGTGCCTCTTTAGTGGCACAATTCAAAACTCCCATTCAGGTTGAAAGCGATTTGCTGGCAGCAGCTCGTGGTTTATTTAAATGTGAAGCCGGAATTGCCTGTATCTTGGGTACCGGATCAAATTCCTGTTTTTACGATGGTAAAATTATAGTCAAAAATGTGAAAGCTGCCGGATATATTTTAGGAGATGAAGGCAGTGGAGCCGTTCTTGGAAAACTTTTTCTAGCCGACCTTCTTAAAGGACTAGTTCCCAAAGAATTGGCAAATGAATTTCATGAGAAGTTTCGTATCTCGGTCAATGATGTCATGGAATCTGTATATAATCTCCCTTTCCCTAATCGTTTTTTAGGAACCATTGCGTATTTCTTAGGAGATTATATGGATAATGAATATGTATATAACCTATTAACTAACAATCTCCGTAGTTTCTTTAACCGCAACGTATGCCAATACGATTATATAAACTATCCCATCCGCTTTGTAGGCTCACTAGCTTATGCGTATCCAGATATTTTACAAGAAGTAGCACAGGAATTCGGAGTAGAGATAGATGTTATAGAAGAAACACCTATGAATGGTTTAATCGAGTTTCACTCCATGAACATCGAAGAGTCCTAAAAGCGCGCACAATATCTAAAAAATGTTTCTAAACCTTAAGAGCCATCGCTTATAAATGTATTCACAGATCATTTTTATAAAACAGAGAAGCGTCATAATGTGAATATACAAATATAAATCTAAATTATATAAAATATTTGTTCTTGATATTAAAATAAAATATATCTTTGCCATAGTAGAACTCCAAAGAGTCTCTAAACCTTTGTTAATAATAAACAATTTATCTCTTAAAAGAATCAACAAAGCCAATTGATATTAATTAAACTGGCCAAAAACAAGGATTAACAGGACTTATTAAAAACAAATAGAGATAACATAAAAATTAAAACCTTTAAATGAAATGCCTATGATAAATAATTATCCAAACCAAGGATAGCTTAGCCTACCCTCCTATTTTACCTTTACCTGCATTTTCCTGAGAAATCAAATGAAAAACAAAACAATTAAATCATCTATCTTTTATGAATGAAGATCGCAAGAAACGAGGATTAGCGAACAGCAACCTCCTTATAGCCATGGCTATTACTACCTTAATTATAGGTAGCAGCAATGCAATGGCTAATCAAACTGCTTCCGGCAGTAGTTACAAGGTGACTGAACAAATGCAAATACAAACCGTGACGGGTGTAGTAGTAGATGCAAACGGTGAACCGATTATTGGTGCCAGTGTCGTAGAGAAAGGGACAACCAATGGGATTGTAACCGACATGGATGGCAAATTTTCACTAAATGTAAAAGTAGGTACCACTCTGCAAATCACATTTGTAGGATACCAACCACAAGATGTGAAAGCAACTAAAAGCATGAAAGTTGTCCTGAAAGAGGACAACGAATTACTAGATGAAGTGGTAGTGGTAGGTTATGGAACCCAGAAAAAGGCAAACCTTACCGGAGCAGTATCCACTGTAGATGTCAGCAAGACTTTGGAAGCCCGTCCACAATCCGATGTGTCCAAAGCTCTGCAAGGTGTAGTACCGGGATTGACCATCACTAATACCAGTGGAAAACTAAACAGCAAACCAACCATGACTATCCGTGGTACCGGAACACTGAGTAACAGTGCAACCAGTAACCCGCTTATTGTCGTAGATGGTGTGCCAATGGACGATATCTCATATTTAAATACACAGGATATCGATAATATATCTGTTTTGAAAGATGCAGCCTCCACTTCTATCTATGGTACAAGAGCAGCATTTGGTGTTATATTAGTAACAACAAAATCTGCAAAGAAAACAGATAAAGTCACAATCAGTTATACCAATAATTTCTCCTGGGATACACCAACCATACTTCCGAACTATCCGGATGTAGCTACACAGGCCAGAGCTTTGCGTGCGGCCAACACTCGTGCCAATCTCGAGAATGAATTGTTCGGTATGTACATGGATGACAATTTCATAGCAAAAGCTGAAGCTTGGAAACAAAGACACGGAGGTAAAAAAGCCGGATATCGCGAAATGATTCCGGGTGATGATTTTGATTTGGGAGAAGATGGCAGCGCACTATATTATGCAGATTGGGATGTGGTCGGAATTATGTTTCGAGACTGGAAACCCGCACAAAGTCACAATATATCAATACAGGGAACCAGTGGAAAAACATCCTATTTTTTGTCCGTTGGCTATAATCACGAGGAAGGAGTGATGACATTCAACCCAGATAAGTTGAATAAATACAACGCTAATATGAATGTCACTTCCGACATAACAAATTGGTTACAAATCGGTGGTCGCTTCAGTTATAGTGACAAGGCATACACCACCCCTAATACCCGCCGTAATACTTATACGTATATGTGGCGCTGGGGAAGTTTCTTCGGTCCTTATGGTACTTATCAGGGAATCGATATGAAAAATGATATCGCATACCTTAAACAAGCAGGAGATGACAAGACTAATGACTCTTATACTCGTATAGGTGCCTTCTTAAAAGCAACTATTATCAAAGGGTTAACCCTGAATGCCGATTATACATTTAATATCAACAATAAAACGACCAAATCAGTAGGATTACCCGTAATATGTTGGAACTCTTGGGGAGGTAAACTAAATACTCCTACTACCGCAGCAGGAGCTAATGGAGATACATGGGTATATCAGAATTCAGTCCGCGACAATTCTTACGCATTAAATGTATTCGCTAATTACGAACTAACAGTTGCAAAAGACCACCATTTCAACTTTATGATCGGTGCCAATGCTGAAGAAGGTGAATATCAGAATCATTGGTCACAACGTAAAGGGCTATTGGATGATAAACTACCTGAATTCAACCTGGCAACAGGAGATCAAACTGTAGGTGGAACGCATAACGAATGGGGTACTGCCGGATGGTTCGGACGCATCAACTATGATTATAACGGTATCTGGTTGTTGGAATTGAACGGACGATACGACGGTTCATCCAAATTCCCATCAAGTGATCGCTGGGCATTCTTCCCTTCCGGCTCTGTAGGCTATCGTATCAGTGAGGAAAAATTCTTCGGGCCATCAAAAAAGTAGTCAGCAACACCAAAATACGTGCCTCATATGGTGAAATCGGTAACCAGGCAGTAGGTAGCAACATGTACATTTCAACTGTCTCAAAACGAACAGACGGCAATACACACTGGTTGAACGGCAGTAACAAAGTGGTAGCTTACGATCTTCCTTCTTTGGTCTCTCCGACCTTAAAATGGGAACGTATTCAAACACTGGATATCGGTGGTGATTTTGGTTTCTTCAATAACGAATTGAACATATCTTTTGACTGGTACCAACGCACAACCAAAGATATGTTAGCACCGGGTCAGACAATGCCGGACGTGCTAGGTGCAGGTGCACCGAAAATCAATGCAGGTACCTTACGCACACGTGGTTGGGAATTAAGTATTGATTGGCGTCATCATTTCAATGAAGTAAACGTATATGCCAATGCCAGTATAGGTGATTTCAAGACTGTCATCACCAAATGGGATAACGACAGCCAACTCTTGAATGAAAACTATAGCGGTAAAGTATATGGAGATATATGGGGATTTGAGACCGATCGATATTTTACAAAAGACGATTTTAACGCTGACGGTTCTTATAAAGAAGGGATTGCTTCTCAGAAAAAATTAGAACAAGACGGATTTGTTTACGGTCCGGGGGATATTAAATTTAAAGATCTGAATAACGATAAAGAAATTAATGGAGGTGAAGGTACGGTAAAAGATCACGGAGACTTAAAGGTGATTGGTAATACCACTCCCCGTTACCAGTACGGCTTTCGTCTGGGTGGCGAATGGAAAGGAATAGATATTGATATGTTCTTTCAAGGTGTAGGCAAATGTGATGCATGGACACAATCAGCTTTCGTAATGCCAATGATGCGTGGTGCCGATGCGATTTATGCAAATCAAGCTAATTATTGGACAGATGAAAATCCGGACCCTAATGCTGATTTCCCACGCATGTGGCCGGGTAATGCAGGAAAAGGTACAGTCAGCGTACTTGATTTAGGTAATCATAACTTCTATCCGCAAAGTAAATACCTGGTAAACATGGCCTATCTACGTTTCAAAAATTTGACTATAGGATATACCTTACCAAAAGATTGGACACGTAAAGTTTACATGGATAAAGTACGCGTTTATTTCAGTGCTAATAATATTTGCGAACTTATAAATAAGAGTAATGCTCCTGTAGACCCGGAAGTAAATACTTCTGAAGCTATAGCCAATGGTGGAAGCAGTGATTACGGCAATGGAACTTGGGGACGAGTAGACCCGATGTATCGTACCGTATCGTTCGGTTTACAAGTTACTTTCTAATATACCATAAACAATTAATAGCGAATTATATGAAAAAAATTAAATATATAGCATGTCTGCTGTCATTGGCTGTAGTATCCGGTTGTGACAGTATCTTAGACAAAGGTCCTCTGGACTCTTTTACCAATGATAACTTTTGGACCGGTGAAGGAAATATATCAGGATATGCAAATGCATTCTACGAACAATTCTCAGGATATGGTAACGGCAATGGTTACGGTGATTTCTATTTCAAGACATTATCTGACGATCAAGCCGGAATGAGCTTTGCCAAATGGACTTATCCGGACAATGCACCCTCAACAAGTGCTACCTGGAAAAATGGCTGGATTGAGGTTCGCCGCGCTAACATTATGCTCGAGAATGTACCGACAGTTGCTTCATTGGACGAAGCAACCAAAAATCATTTGGCTCGGAGTAGCCCGCTTAATGAGAGCTTGGCAATACTATCACTTAGTACGTATGTATGGTAATCTACCTTGGATAGACAAAGCACTTAACATCAACGATGAAGGAGAAATATATGGCAACCGCGAGGATCGGGATATGGTGATGGACAAAGTGCTGGAAGATCTGGACTTTGCGGTAACCAATATCAAAGATATTTCCAGTAAAACGACTTGGAGCCGTTCATTAGCCAATGCAATGAAAGCTGAGGTATGCCTCTACGAAGGCACTTTTCGTAAATATCGCAAAAGTGAAGATGGACAGCAAGCCCCCGATGCAACAGGTGCTGCCAGGTACCTCACAGCCTGCAAAGAAGCATGTCTGGCCGTTATGAGCAAAGGTTATAAATTAAACACTTCTTATCAGGGGAATTATAACTCGACAGATTTAAGCAGTAATCCGGAAATGATTTTATACAAAGCATATAAAGAAGGATTACTCATGCACTCCACTATCGACTACACATGCTCATCCACTCAAATCAGCGGTATGAGTAAAAATGCGTTCGAATCCTACCTATTTAAAGATGGTAAGCCCATGGCATTGACTTCTTTGAATAAAAGTGACGAAGCACCTTTCCAATACGGACATTTATCTTTAAAAGACATTCTCGCTGTCCGGGATAAACGACTGGCCCAAACAATTGATACAGTACTCCTGTATAATGGCAGAGGATTTACACGATTTAACACCGGCATGGAATCAACTTCTTCGACAGGTTATGGAGTGGCTAAATACGATAATGAAGCTATCCCGGAAGGTTTTAGAAGTCAATCAGGAAAGAATTATACTCATGCTCCTTTATTTTGGTTGTCAGTAATTTATTTAAATTATGCGGAAGCCTGCGCTGAATTAGGTAATATCACTCAAGACGACTTGGATAAATCTATCAACTTACTAAAAGACCGTGCTGGATTACCACATCTAAACCCTATCGTCGGTTTCAGTGATC
>ENA-OQJF01000074-OQJF01000074.1-human-gut-metagenome-genome-assembly--contig:-NODE-74-length-25172-cov-9.264963_pt1 | contig 25172 bp, 26 predicted proteins | sample MGYA00242595_ERZ504761 | MGnify/ENA primary metagenome ERZ504761 (study PRJEB26092, sample SAMD00036367) | human gut metagenome | host: Homo sapiens | study: EMG produced TPA metagenomics assembly of...
ATACCATATGAGAGGAAGTAACTCCGCTTTTCATAATTTCAAGACAGTCCGTTCCCGTGATCTTGATCTTATTTTTAATCGTGCCTGCCATTCCTTCAAGAACTTCATCATAGAGAATATAATGTTTTCCATTCCGGCAGTAATAATTTGCCGGAGTCACAACTTCAATCCCATCTTCTCCGACTTCATATCCCCTTGCAGGATCGTCCATAATATCGATATGTTTCCCCGAAATGCTGACTAATACATCTTTTGTCATCAATCTAATACTCCTCAATATTCACTACATTCGTTGTCGGCACGTCAAACGGCATTACTGTATTTGCGAATCTGCGGAATTTTTCCGCCGCATCACTTACATAAAAGGAGTATACACTGTGCTGTGCATCTGTCCCGTCATTTGCCATTTCTTTTTCATACAAAAGCTTTTTCAGATCCATAGCCGTTTCATATGCCGGATTCACAATCTTGATCTCCTCTCCGAGATAATCGCGGATCTTAGATCTAAGAAGAGGGTAGTGGGTGCACCCCAAAATCATAGCGTCAATCTGTGTGTGCCGCATTGACTCCAAATAATATTCGATCACTTCTTCTGTAACAACATGTTCCTTAAACCCTTCTTCCACCAGCGGAACAAACAGCGGACATGCCTTTTCGATCACTTCAATATCCGGAGCCATGCTTTGGATGACTTTCGTGTACATTCCGCTCTGTACAGTCGCATCCGTTCCTATAACTCCGACTTTCTGATTCCGGGTTGTCTCTACAGCCGCTCTTGCGCCCGGGATCACAACACCCATGATAGGGATATCAAATTCATCTCTCACGGCATCCAGCGCCAAAGCGCTCGCCGTATTACAGGCAATAACGATCGCTTTTACCTGCTTTGTTTTCAAAAAGCGTATAATCTGCTCTGAAAAACGGATGATTGTATTCTGCGACTTACTTCCGTACGGAACTCTTGCCGTGTCTCCAAAGTATACGATATTTTCATTCGGAAGCTGCCGGGAAATCTCCCTCGCAACCGTAAGTCCGCCCACTCCGGAATCAAAAACTCCGACAGGCGCGGTCTTTTTGCAGTCCATTTGCATGATTCCCTCCATCGTGCAAACAGCCGGTATAAATTTATACCGGCATGTTTTTAGAAATATATGTCTGTTTTTTCTTACAGTGCAAGTGTTTTTGCCACTTCGTACTGATACTCGGATACTGTTTTTTTCATAGCCAGAGCTTCTTCGATATCATAGTCTACATACTCGCCGTTCTTATATCCTACTACACGGTTTGTTTTTCCCTGACAAAGAAGATCAACTGCCATAGATCCCATGATCGAAGCATATACTCTGTCTTTACATGTCGGGCTTCCTCCACGCTGCATATGTCCGAGAATAGTCGCTCTCGTCTCAATACCCGTCGCCGCCTCGATTCTCTTTGCCATGTTGATCGAATCGCCGATACCTTCCGCATTGATGATAATGTAATTTTTCTTACCGCGTTTTTTATTTTTCAAAATATCATCAATGATCTCCTGCTCGTCAAAGTCATGCTCTTCCGGCATAAGGATACGTTCTGCTCCATTGGCAATACCGCACCACAAAGCAAGATATCCCGCGTCACGCCCCATAACTTCGATGATGCTGCATCTTTCATGAGACGTCGAAGTATCACGTACTTTATCGATCGCTTCCATCGCCGTATTTACAGCAGTATCAAATCCGATCGTGTAATCTGTGCAGGCAATATCAAGATCGATCGTTCCCGGAATGCCGATCGTATTTACGCCGAGGTTCGCAAGTTTCTGAGCTCCGGCAAAAGAACCGTCTCCTCCGATAACTACAAGTCCGTCGATACCGTATTTTTTACAGATTGCAGCCGCTTTCTGCTGTCCTTCTTCCGTACGCATAGATTTACAACGCGCTGTCTGAAGGAACGTACCTCCGCGCTGGATCTTCTCAGACACATCGCGCGCTGAAAGATCAATGATCTCCTCCTTCAAAAGTCCGTGAAATCCTCTTCTGATACCACGCACTTTCAGTCCTCTTGAAAGCGCCGTTCTTACGACTGCACGAATAGCCGCGTTCATACCCGGCGCATCACCGCCGCTTGTAAGAACTCCGATTGTACGGATCTGATCTTCAATCTCCTCTAAGTACTTTTCTTTTTGATTCTCTGCCATGATTTTTCCACCTTTCTGCAAAGTGTCGCTATTAATAATATTTATTCATTGTAATTTTTTTAACAATAGTCGAAAATTATTCTACATTATTTAGAAGTGGTTTTCAATAGCTTTTTCAACCACTTTTACCCGACTTTCACCGAAATGGTTCATTAACCTGCTTAAAACCTGCTCATTGATCTGAATATTCCGGTTTTTCGGCAGTCGTTTCACTGCCCGTTCTTTTGCGCAATATATAATAACCTCGTCTTCGCCTTCCGAATCTGCCAGGTATCCGTAAACGATCTGTTCTTCATCAAGAAACGTCTCTTTATCCGGAAATTGAATCCACAATTCTCGTTTTGTCCTCTCAAAGGGGATCACTTTCTCACAGATCAGCTTACTTGCCTTCTCGTCTTCTTCCGAAACCCTTCCGCTGATAAACACTTTCTCGTTTATTTCAAGCCATTGACGATTTTTCTCGTAATCTCTCGGAAAAATAACAACTTCCACAGTGCCGAGCAAATCTTCCAGCGTAAGGAACGCCATCACCTGATTCGTCTTTGTGTACTTGACCGTCTTGTCAACGATCATCCCTCCGACAACCGACTTTTCTCCGTCATGCACCTTCGTTCTATTCAGCTCCTCGTCAAACTGAAAATCTGCCGTTGTAGCCGAAATCATCCGCCGCCATCTCTCCTCGTGCTCCTCAAGCGGATGACCGCTTATATAAACGCCGAGCACCTCTTTTTCAAACGCAAGCTTATTTTCTTTTGAATACTCGCCTACATCAGGCATTCTGATCTGAAAATCCGCCTTTTCTTCTTCTCCCACAAGATCAAACAAACTCATTTGACCGGACATGGAATATTTTTTCTCCTGATTCACATGATCCATGATCTGAATATAAATACTCATGAATTGTTTTCGGGTTCCGCCTAAAGTATCCAACGCCCCTGCTTTGATCAGATTTTCAATAGTTCTCTTGTTCAGTCCTTCTTTCGATGAAACACGGGTAATAAAATCTTCAAGATTTTTATATGGACCAAATGTCCTGCGTTCTTCGAGCATCGCCCTAACAACCGGTCTCCCGACACTTTTGATCGCAGACAGCCCGTATCTTATATTCCCTTCGTCAACCGAAAAATCCGCTTCTCCGTTATTAATGTCAGGAGGAAGGATCTGAATGCCCATCTGCCGGCTTGCATAAATATATTCAGCTACTTTCGACGGATTGTCTATCACCGATGTCATAAGAGCCGCCATATATTCAACAGGATAATAATATTTCAGCCACGCAGTCTGATATGCCACAACCGCATATGCGGCCGCATGCGACTTATTAAACGCATAGTTTGCAAAGTCAAGCATCTCATCATAAATCTTATTCGCAACCTGCTCGTCAATTCCGTTTTTTACACATCCCGGAATACCGGAAGCCTCGTCACCGTACAGGAAAATCTGCCGTTCCCGTTTCATCTCTTCGCCTTTTTTCTTTGACATGGCGCGCCTCAAAAGATCGCTTCTTCCGAGGGAATATCCCGCAAGGTCGCGAACGATCTGCATGACCTGTTCCTGATAAACGATACAGCCGTATGTCGAATTCAGGATCGGCTCTAACTGCGGGCAGTCATATGAAATTGAAGAGGCGTCGTTTTTCCCTTTGATGTACTGCGGAATAAAATCCATCGGACCGGGGCGATATAGAGAGATTCCGGCGATCATATCTTCCAGACTGTTCGGTTTCAGCTCTTTCATAAAGCTTTTCATTCCCGCGCTTTCCAACTGGAAGATGCCGTCTGTTTTTCCGGTCCCGATATATTCAAGCACTTTTTTATCATCATAATCCAGCGTGTCCATATTTACCGAAGGATCTTTTTTTCTCGCCATAAGAACCGCATTTTGTATAACCGTCAACGTACGAAGTCCCAGAAAATCCATTTTCAAAAGTCCGAGCTGTTCCAGTGTCGTCATCGTAAACTGGGTCGTCACCGAGCCGTCCGCCGCTCTCGACAACGGCACATATTCGTCAACAGACTTCTGACTGATCACGACTCCGGCCGCATGCATAGAACTATGTCTCGGAAGTCCTTCCAGTCTTTTCGCCATCTCGATAAGATATTTTACTTCCTCATCATCTTCACACATCTTGCGCAGTTCAGGATTTACCTTCAACGCTTTTTCAATCGTCATCTTCGGCTCCTGCGGTATCATCTTCGCAATCGAATCGACAAAAGCATACGGCATATCCATCACACGCCCCACATCTCGAATCACACCTCTTGCCGCCAGCGTTCCGAATGTCACGATCTGAACCACTCTGTCTTTTCCGTATTTTCCCACAACATAATCGATCACTTCCTGTCTGCGTTCATAACAAAAGTCAACGTCGATATCGGGCATAGAAACACGTTCGGGATTTAAAAAACGCTCGAACAAAAGCTGATATCTGATCGGGTCGATCGTCGTAATTCCCAGGCAGTAGGAAACAATACTTCCCGCTGCAGACCCCCGGCCCGGTCCGACTGCGATCCCATGATCTTTCGCATATTTTATAAAATCCCACACGATCAGGAAATAGTCTACATACCCCATATTTTTGATCGTGCCCAATTCATAATCAAGCCGTTCCCGAAGTTCATCCGCCCGTTCTGCATAGCGTTTCTCAAGTCCTTCGTAACACAGTTTCCGTAAGTATTCCCACGATGTATATCCGTCCGGGACGTCATATTTGGGAAGCTTTGTTACCCCGAACTCAATCTCCACTAAACAGCGGTCCGCAATCTTCTGCGTATTTTCAAGCGCCTGAAGCGCATACGGAAAAAGACTTTTCATCTCTTCTTCAGACTTGATGTAATACTGTCCGCCTTCATATCTCATCCTGTTCTCATCCGCCAGCCTTTTCCCTGTCTGGATACACAAAAGGATATCATGCGCTTTTTCGTCTTTCGCATAAGTATAATGCACATCATTCGTCGCCACAAGTTCGATCCCAGTTTCCCGGGACATTTTCAAAAGCTGTTGATTTACAAGACCCTGATCAGGCAGACCGTGATCCTGCAGTTCTAAATAAAAATGATCTTTTCCAAAGATATCTCTGTACTCCAACGCAGCTTTCTTCGCTTCGTCATATAAGCCTTTCATCAGATATCTCGACACCTCGCCTGCCAGGCAGGCGCTCAGCGCGATAATGCCGCTGTGATATTTTCTGAGAAGTTCTTTATCTACACGGGGTTTGTAATAGTATCCCTCGACAAAGCCTTTTGATACGATTTTCATAAGATTGGCATAACCTTCGTTATTTTCCGCAAGAAGTACAAGGTGATAATACCTGTCTTCTCCTCCGGTCACTTCTCTGTCAAAACGGGAATTCGGCGCGACATAAACTTCACACCCCAAGATCGGATTAATTCCCTGACTTTTCGCCTCTCTGTAAAAATCAATCACTCCGTACATTACTCCGTGATCGGTGATCGCCGCACTGTTCATCCCAAGCTCTTTCACTCTTGCAACATATTCTTTTATCTTGTTAGAACCATCCAGAAGACTGTATTCTGTATGGACATGCAAATGTGCAAAACTCATCTTTCACCTCGTAAGCCGACCCGCAAAAGGTCTATCTGTTCTTGTTTACCGCAAAAATCTTTCCCACCTCGTTGTCGATCTGTATCTTTCCTTGTTTCAGAAGTCTTCCGACCGCACGTTTAAACGCCGCTTTACTCATCCCCATCTCCGACTTAATCCTCTCCGGATCCGCCTTATCTGTAAACGGAAGCATGCCGCCATTCTTTTCAATACGTCCAAACACCTTATCCGCATCCGCATCCATCTGTTCCGGTATCTTCCCGCGTATGCTCAGATCAAGCTTTCCGTCCGGCTTCACAGCCGTCACCCTCGCTTCAATGCGCTGACCGATATACATCTTCCCGTAAACTTCCCGCTTCGGGATCATCGCCGAATACTGATCGTCCACAGCGACAAACACGCCGAAATCCCGACTTAATTCATACACTGTTCCGCTGACCATATCGTCTTTTTTGTACGGTGAATCAGTACGAAGAAGCTGATACACTTTCATCGTCGCACACAGTCTGCCGCTCTTATCTATATAAAGACTAACGAGACATCGATCGCCTTTTTCTACTCTTTCCGTCTGTTCTTTGAACGGAAGCAGAAGTTCTTTTTCCAATCCCCAATCCAAAAATGCTCCGATCCTTCCAACATCCGTCACTTCAAGCACAGCCGTCTTTCCGATCGTAAGCTTCGGTTCATTCGTAGTTGCTATCATACGATCTGATGAATCTTTATATAAAAACACCTCTATCGGATCTCCGACTTCTATCCCTTGCGGCACCTGCTTTTTAGGCAGAAGCACCCTCTCTTCGTCGTTGCCCAGATATACGCCGAAATCAACGATCTTCACAACAGTCAGAACTTGTTTTTCTCCCAGTTTCATACATTTTCTCCTTTATTGTTCTGAAACAAAACTTTCTATTTATTGTATCACACCCGGATCGATTGTTCCATACTCTCCGTCAAATCCGGAGTTCCATTTTATCTTCCCTTTCCGAAGTTTGTCAACCAGACATCCCGTCTGTTCCCCTGCCGTCCGGCTGATCTGTTCTACAGGTATCTTTCGCAGCACTTCAAATTCAGGACCAAGCTGCACAAGAAGCCGCATATACTCTCGTTCTGTACGTTTCCCTTTCACAGCAAATCCATTTGCCATGGCAATCACTTCCTTAAGCGGGATCAGACTCTCAAACGGTTCTTTCCCCGCCGCAGACTTCGCCTCCTCTTCCGATCTGTCTGCCATCTCCTCGATTCTGTGAGCCACTCCTACCGTCACCGCGCGCCCGCATACAGGACATACTCCTCCATGTGCTTTCGTCTCCGCAGGAGTAAAACAAACTCCGCATTTTCGATGTCCATCCAAATGATACTTTCCTTCCTGAGGGAAAAATTCAATCGTTCCGCACAAACCGTTTCCCGTCCGAATCGCCTCTGCAATGCCTCTGTAAGAAAGTTCCACATCAAAAAGAGTCGCTTCCCGACCTAAATTTCCCGGAGAATGAGCGTCCGAATTAGAAATAAGCCGATAATCATCCAATACAGATACTCTTCGGTTCATCAACGGATCTGACGAAAGTCCCGTCTCCATAGCATATACATAGGAAGTCATATCGCCGAAACACTCATCGGGCGTTTCAAATCCCGAAAACTCTCCGAATACCGAAAAATGCGGCGTCCATATATGAGCAGGAATATAAATCGAATTCCCACACTCGTCAAGCGCCAGTTCAAGAAGGTCCCGACAGTCAAGCCGAAGTGTCGGCCGACCGTCCGAACAGATATTTCCAATCTGTGAAAGACGATCCGCGATCCGCTCTGCCGCCTCAAAATCCGGAAGGAGAAGTAGACTGTGCACCTTCCGGGAACGTCCTTCTTTTTATACACCGAACTGATTTCCCCACTTATAATAAAACGCGGAATCATCTCTTTTTGTCCACGCCCGTATGCGTCGATTTTTTTCCCGTCCGCTTCATCATAAAGTCTGTATTCTTCTTTCAATATATATAATCCATCTTCCGCAGGAGCCAGCTTTTCTTTTAACTCCGCCCGCCATGCCGGATGTGTAAAATCACCTGTCCCAACAATATGAATTCCTTTTCTCCTTGCCCATAAATCAAGATATTCCAGCGTACATGTCTTGCTCGTCGCATAAGAATAGCGGGAATGGATATGAAAATCTGCAATATACATTTTATCTCCCCGATCTGATTTTGCGGTATTTTCCGCATTTTAGGTAAATAGTTCAGCCATACAGCGTCCGTCTATGAGTAAAACAGTGGCATCAGCCACGATAAGCACACAGTGCGGTTTTACGAATAGCGCGGGCTGAACTGTTACCATTTTAATTCATTTATTTTATAATCCCTTCCGCATTTGATGCCATTGTTCTCCGCCCCAAGATGAATCCGATATCCCTTCATCTTCAAAGCCCATCTTTTTGTACATCTCGACTTTTGCGTCAAGACATGTCAGGATCAACGCACATCTCCCCTGCTGCCTTTGTATCCCGGAATACCGCCGCATCAGTTCTGATGCCACTCCGATTCCCCGGTACTTCGGCAAAACTGCAAGACCGAGTATCATCACGTTATCACCTGTCGGATCATGCAAGTCTGCATTCCTGAAAAATTCATCTTTCAAACAATCCCCGTCCGTTGCCAGACCATTCAAAAAACCTGCCACTTCACCGCTTTTTCTGTCAACCGCCACAAAAAACAATTCCCGAATCTTAAGAGCCCGCTGCTTCATCATCTCTTCGGTACACGCCTCGTTAGGAGGGAAACATACTCTTTCGACAGACGCAGCCTGCACAGCTTCCTCAGAGAATATAGTTCGGAACTCGAATCTTTCTTCAAGCTTTATTTTTTCATTTATTATAATACTTTGCTCAAAATCTCTCATGTCATACACTCCTGCACTCTCTGCCGTCATATAACACAGCAGCAGATCTTCTTTTTAAATTGTAGTATACTGTCTGAGGAAATTCAAGGAAAAGAACTCTCTTCCTCCGTTCCTGTTTGCTTATTTACACCAAACATATTAAACTATACTCAAACCTGCCACTACATAATTACCGGAAGCACTAAACGACACATTTCAGTATTGTGAAAAGCCACCGTTCCAGCAAACAGCTCCTAATACCACTGTTCCACCTGACAGTCTGCCCACACCTTATAATGATCCGCTCCTTATAATAATGAGAAACAAGAGGAAACAATGATATACGAAATAAAAGACACAAACAAAATTTCACCTTTATTTGGACACTGGGAAGAAACCCTTATCTGGTCATGCCTGCAGGGAATCATGGGGAAAATATATGCAAACGACCTCACCGCCCCTACTGCGGCTATGGCCGTGATCGGGGATTTCACCTTTTTCGCAGGCGAACCATGCCCGGAACTGATCGCTTATAGACCGCCCCACTGTACTCAAAACTTTATGATCGCCGTTCCTCAAAATAAACTTTGGGAAAACATGCTCACTCAATTTTACGGTAAAAAAGCAAAAATAATTTCTCGCTACGCAACAAAAAAGGAACCTCCTATTTTCAATAAACATCATTTAGAAAAAATCGTCGCTTCCCTGCCAAAACAATATACACTTTCCATGATCGACTCGCACTTTTACAAATTATGCAAATCAGAAGCATGGAGCAAAGATCTCGTATCACAATTTTCAACTTACGAAAAATACCGCCGTCTCGGAATAGGCGTTGTAATATCCAAAGACGGGCTGATCATATCCGGTGCTTCATCCTACTCCAGATATCAAAACGGCATCGAAATCGAAATTGACACACGAAAAGAATACCGGAGAAACGGCTTTGCCTGCATATGCGCCGCAAAACTGATCTTAGAATGCTTAAAGCGGAACTTATATCCCAGTTGGGATGCACATAACAAAGCATCCGCCGCACTGGCAGAAAAATTAGGGTATCATTACAGTCACGCTTATACGGCGTTGGAAATATGGGATTATTAAGATTATTGTAGATTCGGTTTCTAATCCTGCCGGCGACGTGGAGAAAAGAGCAATGGATAATATCTAAAATTCCTGTTTGAACATCGTTCAAATGAACGTATGTCGGATGAAGAATTTCAAAATTATTGTCATTTGATTGTCACTAGACATAGAGAGCCAAGAAAGCCCGCAAAATAGGCATTTCTTGGCTCTAATATATTATTCGAATTCAATCGTCGCCGGGGGCTTCGGGCTCATATCATAGCACACGCGGTTTACGTTCTCGACCTCTGCCAGGATTCTGTTAGTGATTCTGTCGAGAATCTCCCAGTCTACGTGCTCGATGCTGGCTGTCATCGCGTCGATGGTATTGATTGCACGGATGATTACCATGTACTCAAAGCATCTTGCATGATTCTTCATTCCCACAGACTTGAAATCGGGTACTACCGTAAAATACTGCCATACTTTCTTGTCCAGTCCTGCCTTTGCGAACTCCTCGCGCAGGATAGCATCTGACTCACGGACAGCTTCCAGGCGATCTCTTGTGATAGCGCCGAGGCAGCGAACACCAAGTCCCGGACCCGGGAACGGCTGACGGTAAACCATTTCAGCAGGCAGGCCAAGCTCAATACCGCAGGCGCGAACTTCGTCCTTGAAGAGCTGCTTTAACGGCTCTACCAATTCAAACTGCAAATCTTCCGGAAGTCCTCCCACATTGTGGTGAGATTTTACCATCTTTGCAGTCTTGGTTCCGCTCTCGATAATGTCCGGATAAATCGTTCCCTGTCCAAGGAAATCGATTCCTTCCAGTTTTCTCGCTTCTTCCTCGAAAACACGGATAAATTCTCCGCCGATAATCTTTCTCTTCTCTTCCGGATCAGATACATTTTCCAGCTTTCCAAGGAAACGCTCTGTAGCGTCTACATAAATCAGATTTGCATGAAGCTGGTTGCGGAATACCTCTACAACGCTTTCAGATTCATTTTTCCGCATCAGACCATGATTTACATGTACGCAGACGAGCTGCTGTCCTATCGCCTTAATCAGCATCGCTGCAACTACGGAAGAATCTACGCCGCCTGACAGCGCCAAAAGAACCTTTCTGTCTCCTACCTGTCTGCAGATCAGCTCTACCTGATCTTCAATAAAGTTCTTCATGTTCCAGTTTGCTTCTGCCTTACATTCATCAAATACGAACTTTTTCAACGTCTCCTGATCCGGCAGGCTGTCAAAACGAACGTCGCATCTGGATGCAGGATAGTCTACGGAAATTACCGGATAGCCCCATGTATAAAGCTCTGGTCTTACTTCCACTTCTTTTCCATCTACCACACGGTTTTCTCCGCCATTTAAAATAATTCCTTTTACATTGTCAAGAGCCTTTATTTCTTCCTCTGTAATATCATGAGGATGAATCTCGCTGTATACGCCAAGTTCACGAATCTCCCGGGCGAGTACCGTATTCTCTGTACTTCCCAGATCCAAAATAACAATCATATCCTGCTTCATTTGTCTCTCCTTTTAACTGGTCAGATTATTTCCAACATTTTTATTTTACTGATTTTCCTTTAGTTTCGCAAGCAATATTTCAAATATTCTCTATCATCCACTGCGGACGCTGTCACAGCTCTTTTTATCGCCTGCTGCATCGCCCTTGCCGCCAGTGTTCCGGCTACATTTACATCGCTTTCTACCTCTCCCACACTGCAGGCATAGATGCTGTCTCCGTCAGCCATAGTTCCAACCGGATTGATGCATCTCGCATACGCATTTCTTGCCATAGAAGCAATTTTATTCAGCTTTGCCTTATCAAAACGTGCATTGCACACGATGCAGCCGATCGTCGTATTTGTATGAAATAAATCCTGAGGCGTCGTCATCATTTCTACAAACGCCTCTTCCAAATCCACAAATTTCGTTCTTTCCGCATCCATAAGGCCTGCTATCTTTTGTCCGTTCTCCGGATCAAAAACATCTCCGAATGCATTAACGACTACGACAGCCGCTATTTTCAGCTCCCCTGCCTGAAGCGCATAGATACCCAGACCGGACTTTGTCGCCCGTTCCATTCCAAACAGCTTTCCTACGCTGGCTCCCGTTCCTGCTCCGACATTTCCCATCGATACATCGCAGCCTTCCATCGCCTTTCTACAGGCCTCATATCCCATATCCGCATCCGGACGGATATCGCTTCTTCCGTATCCCAAGTCAAAAATGCAGGACTGACATACAAGAGGTATTTTGGAAAATCCCGTGTCGTATCCAATCCCCTGCTCCTCCAGACAGCGCATCACACCGTCCGAAGCCGCCAGACCATATGCGCTTCCTCCTGACAACACGACAGCGTTCAGCGGATTATCTGCCGTCATGCTGTCTGTAAGCGGCGTTTCTCTCGACGCCGGACCTCCCCCGCTGATGTCGCAGCCTGCCTGTGCGCCCCGTTTAAAGTACAATACGCTTGCGCCTGTCTTTGCTTCATTATCCTGCGCATGTCCTATGGATACGCCATCTATCTCTGTAATTGCGATTTCCCTTATAAATCTGTCCATCAAATTTCCCTCTCACCCTTTCTGTTCACACCCGAAGCTATTCGGCAACCACTGCCGTTCCGCTTGCCGTTACCATAAGCATTCCGTTACCTGCACCGAGCACCTCATAATCGATATCAACGCCTACAACCGCATTGGCCCCCAAATCTGCCGCACGCTGTTCCATCTCCTTCAGGGCGTTCTGTCTCGCCTAAACAAGCTCTTCCTCATAGCTTCCTGATCTTCCGCCGAAAAAGTTGCTGAAAGAAGCCGCAACATCGCGCACGAAATTTACGCCAGATATGACTTCTCCAAATACAATTCCCTTATATTCCGTAATTCTTCTTCCTTCTACAGACACTGTCGTTGTCACTATCATTCCCATTCCTCCGTTTCTTCCTTTTATAGGGTACTGTGAAAGTAGAAGCTTTCTGTTGATTGTTGCAAAATGCGTTACAAATTTATTATTTATATCATAGCAAAAATCATTTTAAGATACAATCGTTTCCTGGCAGGAAATCCTGCCTGGTTACTAAAATTAAATTCCCCCAAATTTTTACGAAATAGAGGGGTGTCTATCTTTCAATTTCTTGTGTGATACTTTACCGCACATGAACATTGGCAGATGGAATGAAACAAAAAGACATTGCATTTCAGTTAGGTATCTCTGAAGCCTATGTTACTCAACTCAAAAAAGTTATAGCATTTTTTCTTACTAGAATTAGAGCCATTTTAGGGCCAAAAACCATAAAACAACCCCGGAAATGCCCATTTTATCAGCATTTCCGGGGTTCTGTCCGTTATTCAAACTCGACAATTACTAATCAATTTTGTTTAGAGATTATTCTCTGTCGTGTTTACAGTTCTTTTGATTATTTGATTTATCCATATTATCCTGCCTATACAGGCTAATGTTATCATTTTGTTATCGGTGTTGATAACACTTGCTCTGTAACTGTGGATAATAGCACTATATTCTATTTCAGATCATAAGCGATTTTGCTTAAAAAATCAATCCCTATTCAAATTCATACCATTCCTTAAATCTCAGTCTTTGAGCAAAATACGATTTTTTTTGTATTCAATCATGCCATCTTTCTGCATTTTAGAAAGCTCGTTGCACATAGTACTGCGGTCAACATTCAAGTAATCTGCTAACTGCTGACGGTTATATGGAATCAGAAAAGAATTACTTCCGGCATGTTTTGCGCATTCTGAAAAATAAGACATCAATCGTCCTCGTATGGATTTGGAACTGGTGTGCAAAATCCTTTGTGAAAGTTGCAGACTTTTATGAGCACAGACAGTCAGTAGATTTCGTGCAAGGTTTGTATGAAAAGGGCAGGCGTTTGTGCAGGTAGTCAGAACACGTCCCACATTCATAAACAACACAGAGGTATCTTCCACGGCAGACACTGTAACCAGCATCGGCTGTCCCGGAATACAGGCATATACCTCAGCAAATACAGAACCAGGCGCAACACTTCCTAAAATGCCGGTATTCCCCCAAATATCGTTACAAGATATCATTGCCATGCCTGACAGCACAATGCCGATATTCTCTATAATACTCCCTTCTGAAAGAATTACTTCTCCTTTTTTATAATTGCGTTTTACACTATTCAAACAGCTTAAAAGCGAGGAGATGTCATCTTCTTCTAACCCACGGAATAGCTGCATATCGGATAATTTCATATTTTTTGCCCTTTCGTTGTTATAACAACAGATTTTTATTTTTAATTATAATATACTATGCCCAGAAAGACAAGAGAAAGGATGGTATAAAATGATTCGAAGAATTATCCAAATAGATGAAGAAAAATGTAACGGATGTGGTGCGTGTGCCGAAGCTTGTCACGAGGGTGCAATCGGCATGGTAAACGGCAAAGCAACGCTTCTGCGAGATGATTATTGTGATGGTTTGGGAGATTGTCTGCCAACCTGCCCGACAGGTGCAATTTCCTTTGTGGAGAGAGAAGCTGCCGCCTATGATGAAAAAGCTGTGCAGGAAAATATGAGGAAAAAAGCGAAAAGCAATCATGCCGCTGTTCCCCATACAGGCTGCCCCGGCAGTCGAATGCAGCGTATTCAACATTCACAAGAAACAACTCCTTCTGCCCGGGTACAGACAGAATCACAGTTGGGACAATGGCCATGCCAAATCAAACTGGTACCGACTAATGCACTATATTTTGACGGCGCAAAATTGTTAATTGCAGCGGATTGCAGTGCATACGCCTATGCCAGAATGCACGAGGATTTCATGCGTGGGAAAATTACGATTATCGGCTGTCCAAAGCTTGACAGCATAGACTACAGCGAAAAGCTGACGCAGATCATTCAAAACAACAACATTCAAAGTGTGACGGTTGTACGCATGGAAGTTCCCTGCTGCGGCGGACTGGAATTAGCTGCCAAAAAAGCGTTGCAGGCAAGCGGAAAATTCATTCCTTGGCAGATTGTTACGATTTCGTTGGATGGTAAAATTTTGGAATAAAAGGAGAGATACTATGAGTAAAAAAATGAAAAACATTGCTCAATCAGAAGTACTGACGCTGAGAGAACAAATTTCTTATCAGGAGGGGCAGGTTGTCAGCAAAACTTTGACACAAAACCAGGCAGTAAGTATTACCCTGTTCTCATTCGCAAAGGGCGAAGAGATCAGCACCCATGAATCGGGTGGGGACGCCTTCGTCACCTGCTTGGATGGTATCGGAAAAATCACGATTGATGGCGTTGAATATCTGCTGCACGAAGGAGAATCTATTGTCATGCCAGCAGGCCATCCCCATGCGGTATATGGGCAGGAAGCGTTCAAGATGCTTTTAGTAGTTGTATTTTAATCAAACGCAAAATTGACAAAGGAAGGTGATTTTATGAAAGCAACAAAAGTAGATAAGGATCTCTGCATTGGCTGTGGGCTTTGCTGTGGGATCTGCGACGAAGTTTTCCGTATGAACGAGCAGGGAAAGGCGGAAGCGTATCAACCAGCAAACGCTGAAAATCAAGGTGCTGTACAGGAGGCCATCGACTCGTGTCCTGTGTCTGCAATCGCCTGGGAAGATTAATTCAAACGCGTCTATATGCTTTTTTGATTGAGAAGAAACCACATTATTTCAAATTTTAATAGTTTTTAGGAGGTATATTATGGAACAAAAAATGTTTTTGCTATCAGTGTCAGGAAACCGCCGGGTGCAAGGGCTGCACCATGTCCGGCGTATGCGGAAAGAAACCTGATGTAGCGGCCATGCAGGATCTGTTGGTCTATGTCACAAAAGGAATTTCGGCTATTACGACTGCATTGCGTCAGGAAGGTAAGCAGGTATCTGCCAAAATCAATCACTTGATTACTCTGAATCTGTTCACTACCATTACCAACGCAAATTTTGATAAAGAGAGCATTGAATCAAGAATCCGTGCTACACTGACCGAAAAGGAAGTTCTGCTAAAGCAAGTTACCAATCTGACTGTTCTGCCTGAAGCCGCAAAATGGAACGGATCTGAAAACTGGGAAGAAAAAGCCAGAACTGTCGGTGTTCTTTCTACCGAAAACGAGGATATTCGCTCTCTGCGCGAGTTAATCACCTACGGTTTGAAGGGACTTTCCGCTTACTCGAAGCACGCAAATGTGCTGTTGAAGGACAACGATGAAGTTGACGCATTTCTTCAGAAAGCACTGGCTGCCACGCTGAATGACAACCTTAGTGTAGAAGATCTGATTGCTCTAACAATGGAAACAGGAAAATACGGAGTATCCGGTATGGCAATGCTGGATAAGGCTAACACAGACAGCTATGGAAACCCCGAAATTACAAAGGTAAATATCGGTGTCAGAAAGAACCCCGGCATTCTGGTATCCGGCCACGACCTGCGCGATTTGGAAATGCTGTTAGAACAGACACAGGGAACTGGAGTGGATGTGTATACGCATTCCGAGATGTTGCCAGCTCATTATTATCCCGCTTTCAAAAAATATCCTAACTTTGTTGGTAATTATGGGAATGCTTGGTGGAAACAAAAAGAAGAATTTGAATCCTTTAACGGTCCTATTCTAATGACAACCAACTGCATTGTTCCTCCTAAGGATAGTTACAAAAACAGACTTTACACTACCGGCGCTGCGGGATATCCGGGATGTACACATATTCCGGGAGAAATTGGCGAACAAAAAAATTTTTCTGCGATTATTGAGCATGCAAAAAAATGTGTCGCTCCGAGTGAAATCGAAACCGGTGAAATCATCGGCGGATTTGCCCATGCGCAGGTTCTGGCTTTGGCAGATAAAGTTGTAGAAGCTGTAAAAAGCGGTGCAATCAAAAAGTTTGTGGTTATGGCGGGCTGTGATGGTCGAGCAAAGAGCCGCGACTACTATACAGAATTTGCTAAGGCTCTGCCGAAGGACGCTGTCATCCTTACTGCCGGTTGTGCAAAATATAAATATAACAAGTTGTCTTTAGGCGATATCAATGGCATCCCGCGTATTCTGGATGCAGGTCAATGCAATGATTCCTATTCCCTTGCTGTAATCGCCTTGAAACTCAAAGAGGTCTTTGGGCTTGACGATATTAACGATCTGCCAATTATCTATAATATCGCATGGTACGAGCAAAAAGCTGTTATCGTTCTTCTGGCTCTTTTATATCTTGGTGTGAAGAATATCCACCTTGGCCCTACACTTCCGGCATTTCTCAGCCCGAATGTTGCAAAGGTCTTGGTCGAGAACTTCGGCATTGCAGGAATTGGCACCGTGGAAGAGGATATGGAGAAGTTTTTCGGTATTAACGCATAAATAATACTCCGTCAAAAAAATAGATCCAACAGGCATAAAGAAACCTCGGAAACCCTTGTAAAATGGGCATCCGAGGTTTTCTGTCTGTTATTCGAATCTGACAACGCCTAATCAATTTTGTTTAGATATTATTCGTTATCGTGTTTATAGTTCTTTTGATTATTTGATTTATCCATATTATCCTGCCTATACGAGCTAATATTATCATTTTGTTTTCAGACTTGCTTTCCACCATACACCTTTTCTTATTGATAAATCATCTCATTATCCACAATCTCCCTCGCACACGTTTGTATATTACTCATTCTCCCTATCCATTTTAAGGTATCATCTGCCTTTAACTATTCTGTAATCCCCTGCCCCCTGCGCCTGTTTCATCTGCTCTACAATCCTTTCAAAGCGTTCTTGTGCCTGTTCTTCTATATCTGCAAGATAACTATTCAGCCTGCCACTTGTAAGCAGAGTAATATAAGCCGCTCTCTTATGTTCTTTCAAATAGCGTTTATGCCTTTGTCCCCATACACCGATAAATCTCTGTTCTTCTTCCTCCGGCAAGGTAAGACAGGGGATAAGATAATCCCCGTGTCTGATATAAATGCCGCCCATTTCTTCAAATATTGTTTTCTTCATAATCGTTTCCACCTTTCTTATCGTTCTCTATCCATAGATTTTTTCTTAACTGACCGTTTCGGTTGCTGCCTGCCTTCCTGCTGATAGCGGTGCAATTTTTCCAGTACACTCGCTTTTTGGGGCTGTTCTAACGGATTCTCTTTCTTCGGTTTCGTCTGATTTTTCCACGCTCTCAGTTCTTCATTGTATTCCATAATCAGTTCTTCTGCCTTGTTATAAACCTTCTGAAAGGATTGCACATTGGGATAACCTTCCCGTTTTACGATCCGCCCCATACTCCTGTGCAAACGCTTTTCCAAATCCTCTAACAGCTCAATTTTCCCTTCCAGAGATTTTCGTTCTTTGCCTTTAAATAGTCCTCGTAACTCTGACAGTTGCTTTTTCAAAGAAGAAATATCCTGTTGTGTGCGTTTTATCTCCCTTGACTGTCCCTGTAATTCATACATGAGCTTCTGCATATCCTTCCATTCCTGCAAGTCAATCTTTGGCACAGTTCTTGGCGGCAGCTTAAATTTGAAAATCACCTCCTGTAAAAAGTCTTTTGCTCCTCGGATAATCTGACGGAACATATCCGGCAGCCAACCGTGTGTCCTGATAGATTGCAGCGTTTCGTCTGTGATTTTTTCCTGCTTAATCTTCAAAATATCTTCTTCAGGAACACCCTCAACCAATGCCACATCAACTGTCCGATTCCATTCCTGCCTTGCCGCATTGTCTGCCTTTATCTCCTCCGCTTTCGGATTGTTCTTTCCGATTTTCTTCATTGCCAGATAAACACCGCCCTGTTGGAATACAGAAAGTTTTTCTGATTCTTCTTTTACATAACAGTTAATCGTATCGGTAAACAGTTCTTTAACTTCTTTGGTAAAGGCTTTGTTCTTAAACCATTCCTCTTTTTTTGTGAAGATATGACTTTCATATACTTCCCCTTTAGGGATAATACTGCACCCAGCTCGGATATTTCCCTGCACGTCTAAAATCTCTTTTTTCGTGCGTCTATGCTTTCCCTGCTCATCATAAAACATATTTCGGGTGGCAATCTTCACTTCGGGCTGCTCCAACATTTTCCGTTCACTGAATACCAGATGAATATGATAATTCGTCTTTGTCTTGTTGTGATGAAGGGCTGCGCTGCACTCCACGCCATATCTTTTATGGAAAGTTTCCGTAAAAAGTCTTACCACATCATCTGCCCTATACTGAACAAAACTTTCGGGAAGTGCAATAATAAACTCACGCCCTTCGATACATTTCCCTGCCGTTCCTCTCGCCTTAAAATCCAACTGATTTTCTCTTGCAAGATTTTTCCAAAACTCAGGTGTTGCCCCTTCCGTCTGATAGGTAGCATAGAGATGTTCCTGCCTTTTGGGATTGGAAATATAATCAATACGCCCTGCCACATCGGACAGCTTACTTTGTCTGATAAATGAATGTCTGCCTATAAGCATCCTCCTTTCTCGGCTTGCGCCGGCTTTACTGTGAGTAGGTGCATAGGCACCTGTTTACGAACTTATCCGCCTATCGGCGGCTTGCCCCCTGCAAGGGCGAAATACGCCGAGCATAAACGAAGTTTGTGCGATGGGTGTATTTCGCTCTCAAACGCCGAGGGCTTGTTTTTGTTTAACAAAATCCGATTACTTCTCGGACTCATGCTTAGATTTATGGGCGTATCCGCCCTTTTTCTCTGCCCGTATCCGGGCTGCTTTTTCTATGACTGACAGCAGATTATCTACGGTACTTTCTTCCCATCCGGCAAGCCAGATCAGAGTTTTTTCCTCTGCTTTTGTCAGTTCCACGTCTGTCCAGTTATTCTTTTCTTGCCCGTTCCCGTTCTTCCTTTGTCGGTGCAGTTTTTGATTTTCCAAACAGGTCACGCATGACCATCTTGTCCAATTTTTTCTCCAACTCCTTCTTAATTTCTTTCTCGCAACTCTCATCTTCAATCAAATGAAAGCGGAGCAGCTGCATAAATAATTCCTGTGATATTTGCACATTTCTCATCGTATCCCATCCTCTCTGTGACGGTATGTGACAGTTGTGACGGTTATTTTAATACTGCCCCCGTTGTCAAAAATACCGTCACAACTGTCACCAACTGTCACGCTGTTTCCGTATCGTCTTTCCAAAACCGTATTTTTCTTCCATCATGGGTACGGTTGTTCTTATAATAAATGCCATGTTCTGCATACAATCTCCCTGAAAGAATGTTCAGTTTTCTTGTAATAACGTGGGGCTGAATTTCTACCTTTATCAGAGAAACCAGTTCCGTTGCTGAACCTTCCCAAGAAGAAATGTCCTTCATAACAAGTTCGGCAATCTCATCCAGTAAAGGTTCAGGCGGCTCTTTCCACAATTCGGTTTCTGCCCTTTGCAGCTCCCACAACAAAGTTTCCGTATTACGGACAAGGTATAGTTTTTGGTCTTGCTGATCCCTGCCTGATACTTCCAAAGTTGCTGCATTGCCTGTCCGTTTTTCTTTCTGAAGGAGAAACGCTCCGTCTGCCGCACCAAGCAGTCCACTTGTCCCCGAAATCATATCAAACTTATCATCCGCCGTCTGTTTCCTTGTGTGGTGTACAAGCAGGATACAAAGACCGTGGGCGTCTGCAAAACTTTTCAATCTTGCCATAATCTGATAATCGTTTGCATAACTATAATTATCTCCGCCAACTTCACGCACTTTCTGAAGGGTATCAATGATAATCAATTTCGTGTCCGTATGCTCTGCCACAAACCTTGCAAGCTGTTCATCCAATCCTTTTCCCAGCTGACCAGCCGAAACAGAGAAGAAAAGGTTGTCTGCACTCTCTGTTCCAAACATCCGGTACAAACGTTCCTGCAAGCGACGGTAATCATCTTCAAGGGCAAGATACAATACCGTTCCTTTTCGGGTGGTATAATTCCAAAGTGGTGTGCCTGTGCTGACATGGTAGGCAAGCTGTGCCATCAGAAAACTCTTTCCCAATTTAGGAGAACCTGCAAAAATATAAGTGCCGGGGTAGAGCAGACCGTCAATTAACGGCGGCTTGCTCTGATACTGGGTGTCAAACAGTTCATTCATGGAAACTGCTTTGAGATAAGAGGGGTCTAAACTCAACTGCATTTCTCTTTGCATTTCCTCAAAACTCTTGATATTTTCTTCATACTCGTATATACTATTTTCAGCGATTTTTTGAATCGGCTGCTCCGTATCTGCGCCAACAGATACATTCGGGGCAGTCATTTCTTTTTTATTTTCCATTCTCATCCTCTCCTTTCAGACCGCCAAGAATAATGGAAATCAGTTCAATTACATTCATCAGTTCCTCATCCACGCTGTTTCCCGCTTCAATCCTTTTTAACTCTGTAAGGACAGAATCAAGTTCTAGTTTGAGTGCCTTATACACTCTCGGATTGCCCTGCACCACCACATCCTGATTCAAACAGCGGCGGTAACAGTATTCCTGTTTTGGCAATCCCGATAAGGCAACCGCCTTGTTAATAAGTTCATTTTCTTCGGGAGATACCCGAAACCCTACCGTAATGTTTCTCCAACGATTTTTGTTATCCCTGTTCTTAGCTGACATTTTCAACCTCTCCTTTCCCTAAATCATCTAATCTATCTGCCATTTCCGTCTGTTTTGACGGGAACAGATGAGCGTACTGGTAAGTGATGTCAATGCTTTCATGCCCCACACGGTCTGCAATCGCCACCGCTGAAAAGCCCATATCAATGAGCAAACTTATATGACTGTGACGGAGATCGTGAATGCGGATACGCTTTACCCCTGCGGCATTTGCCCCTCTGTCCATCTCGTGATGGAGATAACTTTTTGTGACTGTAAAGATACGGTCTTTCTTCTTTAATCCGTAAAGCATACTCAGATATTCCTGCATTTCCTCACAAAGAAACTTCGGCATTTTGATCATGCGGTTGCTTTTCTTTGTTTTCGGTGTGGTAATCACATCTTCTCCGTGTAGCCGCTGATAAGATTTATTGATTCTGACGGTTTCTTTCTCAAAATCGAAATCGGCTGCGGTCAGTGCAAGAAGTTCTCCTTCTCGGATACCGCACCAATAGAGCATTTCAAAAGCGTAAAAGGAAACTGGTTTGTCCATCATTTCAAAAGAGAATTTCTTGTATTCTTCTTTTGTCCAAAACAGCATTTCCTTGTGTTCCTCACTTCCCATATTTCCTACTTTTGCGGCAGGATTGGAACGCAGCTCATAGTAACGTACCGCATGATTAAATATGGCTGACAGTTGATTGTGCAGCGTTTTTAGATAGGTCTGTGAGTATGGCTTTTTCTTCTCATCCCGATAGGCAAGCAGTTCATTCTGCCATGTGATAATCTCTTTTGTGGAAATCTCGCTAATCCTTAACTTTCCGAAATACGGAAGTATCTTCGTGCGGATGATATGCTCCTTTGTCAGCCATGTGTTCTCCTTCAGACGTGTTTTCACATCCCGGATATACAATTCGGTAAAGGCTTCAAAACTCATATCAAGGTCAGAAGCATTCTGTAACTGGAACATCCGCTCCCATTCCTGTGCTTCTTTCTTGGTAGCAAAACCACGTTTACATTTCTGCCTACGCTCGCCTTTCCAGTTCACATACCTTGCCATCACATACCATGTTCCATTGTCCTCATTCTTAAATACCGGCATTATTTTTCCTCCTTTCCTGCTCCGTAGAGCCTTTCATAGAAATACTGGCGGTTCACACGCCCCGCAATCGTAATAAAGCCCTTTTCTTTCAATTCCTCATTCAACTGTCGAATTAACTTATAGGCATAAGGCTTTGATACGCTTAGTTCCTGTGCCACTTCTCCGGCACGAATAAATTTGTTATCCATAGATTGCCCTCCTTCTTTTCTAAACTTATTTGCTTAATTTCGAATTCATTATACTAAGCATATTTGCTTGTGTCAAGCGGTTTTTTGAAAAATATTAAACTTTTTTGTTTTGTATTATCTTGACTTCTCCTAAACATATCTGCTATACTGATTACACTACATATACAAGGAGCGATGATGATGGCTATTGGAGAAAGAATACATTTTTTCCGCATTCTGCGTGGAATGACACAAAAATATCTTGGTACGATTGTCGGTTTTCCTGAACGAAGTGCTGATGTACGTTTAGCTCAATATGAAACAGGAACAAGAAAACCGAAGGCGGAACTTACTGCTGCATTGGCACAGGCACTTGATGTTTCCCCTCATGCCCTCGATGTACCTGACATTGACAGCTATATCGGACTGATGCACACTTTGTTTACCCTTGAAGATCTGTATGGTCTGACTGTCAGCGAAGCAGACGGAGAAATCTGTCTGAAAGTCAACAAGGAAAAAGGAAAAAAACGCCCACGAACTACTAAAAATGCTCTATGCTTGGAAAGAGCAGGCGGACAAGTTATCTTCCGAAGAAATCAGCAGGGAAGAATACGATAACTGGCGTTACCACTATCCGAAGTTCGATACCACACAGAGATGGGCAAAAGTACCCTCACAGGAACTTAGTGACGCTTTGGTTGAAATGTTCAAAGACCAACTCAAACCAGATAAATAAAGACGACAAAAAACCCTTAGCCATGAGTTTCATACCCACAGCTAAGGGCTTAGTTTATAATATGGATTTATTTGTTGCACAACCACCTGTCAATCATTCTTTAACCGCAAAACCATTGGATTACAAGAATAATGGCTCTTATGCAACTGTTATCAATTTGTTATCAAAAGACTTCTTGAAGTGCCGCAACCCCGCATAAATACTGGGTTTCTTTGATACTCCAACTTATTCGAACTCAATCGTTCCCGGCGGCTTACTTGTCAGATCATACATAACTCTATTCACGCCTCTAACTTCATTGATAATTCTGCTCATTACCTTATTAAGCACTTCATACGGAATCTCTGCTGCTTCCGCAGTCATAAAATCAACTGTATTCACCGCTCTGAGTGCAATAGCATAATCATAAGTTCTCTCATCGCCCATAACACCGACGCTTCTCATGTTTGTAAGCCCCGCGAAATACTGGCCGATACTTCTATCTAATCCTGCATTTGCGATTTCCTCACGGTAGATGGCATCCGCATCCTGCACGATTTTCACTTTTTCAGCGTTCACTTCTCCGATGATGCGGATACCAAGTCCCGGACCGGGGAATGGCTGACGGAACACAAGATATTCCGGAATTCCTAATTCTAATCCGGCTTTTCTCACTTCATCTTTGAAAAGATCTCGCAACGGTTCTATAATTTCTTTAAAATCAACATAATCCGGCAAGCCGCCTACATTATGATGCGACTTAATAACCGCAGACTCGCCTCCAAGACCGCTTTCTACTACATCCGGATAGATTGTTCCTTGCACAAGAAAATCAACTGCACCTATCTTCTTTGCTTCTTCTTCAAATACACGTATAAATTCTTCACCGATAATTTTACGTTTTTCTTCCGGCTCTTCCACACCTTTTAATTTTGCATAAAATCTTTCCTGAGCATTGACACGAATAAAATTGAGGTCATACGGTCCTTCCGGTCCGAAAACGGCTTCAACTTCATCGCCTTCATCTTTTCTCAGCAAACCATGATCGACAAATACGCAAGTAAGCTGCTTTCCGATTGCTTTTGACAACATAACTGCAGCAACAGAAGAATCTACGCCTCCCGAAAGAGCGCACAGCACTTTTCCGTCTCCGACTTTTGCGCGGATTGCTTCAATCGTGCTTTCTACAAACGCATCCATCTTCCAATCTCCGGTACAGCCGCACACATTTTTCACGAAATTATTGATCATCTTCGTTCCTTCTACCGTATGAAGCACTTCCGGATGAAACTGAATTGCATAAAGCTTCTCTTCTGCATTTTCTGCGGCAGCTACAGGACAGTCTGCCGTGTGTGCGGATATTTCAAATCCCGGAGCAATTCGGGAAATGTAATCGAAATGACTCATCCAGCAAATTGTAGATGGTGAAACATTATCAAAAATCTTTGAAGAAGTTTTATCAATCAAAACCTCTGTTTTTCCATATTCTCTCACATCTGCTTTCTTCACTTCCCCGCCAAGAACATGCATCATAAGCTGTGCACCGTAGCACAAGCCAAGTACCGGAATGCCCAGTTTAAATAATTCCTCTGTATAGGTAGGTGAATCCGGCAGATAGCAGCTATTCGGTCCTCCTGTCAGGATGATTCCCTTCGGATTCATTGCTTTGATCTTTTCAATATCTGTTTTGTAAGAATAGATCTCGCAGTATACATTACATTCTCTTACGCGCCTGGCAACAAGCTGGTTATACTGTCCGCCGAAATCAAGCACGATCACAAGTTCATTCTTCAAGATTGTCCTCCTGTTTAACACGGCATGATAACCGCTTTTTATGTACTCATTATAGTTGGGCGTTTCCGTTTTTACAAGTGCAATAAACATCCACCCGCCTAGCGGGTGGTTTTTCATTTTCGGGCATAGCCCTAATATTACTAGCCACGCACAAGTGCGTCTTTTATTGGCCTGCCAGCCACGCGCAGGATTACTTGCTACCCGTAAA
>ENA-OQJF01000075-OQJF01000075.1-human-gut-metagenome-genome-assembly--contig:-NODE-75-length-25170-cov-9.091523_pt1 | contig 25170 bp, 20 predicted proteins | sample MGYA00242595_ERZ504761 | MGnify/ENA primary metagenome ERZ504761 (study PRJEB26092, sample SAMD00036367) | human gut metagenome | host: Homo sapiens | study: EMG produced TPA metagenomics assembly of...
CAGCTTCAAACCTATAACCGTAGGGATTATAACCAGTTTCCCATGAGACCTCTGGGGTGGAAATCACCACAAACTGTTCTGAGGGAATTTATTGATCGGGGTGTAACATATGTTTGACAAACCTACATATAAATGAATATTTACCTCTGCTTCTTTTATTTATCTATTTTATACATTTTATTGCAAAAATCAGGGGGCGCACACACATTTTCTTCGGCAATACATACAATAATCATAGAAAAAACGAGCCGTAATGCCCCTCTATACGCGCTTGCTTTTTCAGTATTTAATTTGTTTTTCACAAAAGAAACTAAAATATTTACATCAATATATTATTTATGGAGGCATTATGAATATAAAAGGACTTGATGTCAGCGAATTTCAAGGAGAAATCAACTGGGAACGGGTTAAAAACGCAGGCTATCAGTTTGCTATGATTCGTGCAGGTTATGGATTCAATACGATTGACAAACAATTTCAGAGAAATGCTTCTGAATGCAACAGAATCGGTCTTCCGATCGGAGTTTACTGGTTCTGCTATGCTGTCAGTCCTGAAACGGCTATTCAGGAAGCCGACGGCTGTCTGCGCACCATTCGTAATTATAGAATTGATTATCCTGTCTGCTATGATATTGAACAGGCGTCCGCCGCTTATGCTCTCGGAGAAGGTGTCACTATCACTCCGGCTCTTGCAAAACAACTCGTTTCTTCTTTCTGCAATCGTATTGAAGCAGGGGGCTACTATGCGATGTTTTACACAAACCGCAGTTTTTTAGACAATTATCTCGGAAATGATCTTGCAAAACGATATGCATTCTGGTACGCCCGCTATGCGTCTTCCTTCGACGGAACAGACTGCGGTATGTGGCAGTATACAAACGAAGGAAGTGTTCCCGGTATCGGCGGAAATGTAGACCTTGATATCGGCTACATCGATTATCCCGGCATCATCCGCCGGGCAGGACTTAATCACCTGTCTGAAACTGCTCCGCCGCCCGCTCCTCCCTCCGCTCCGACATATATCACTTATACGATTCAACCCGGTGATACATTAAGTGAAATTGCCGAAAGATTCGGAACAACCGTCTCTTCTCTTTCCGCTCTGAACGGTATTTCCGATCCCAATCTTATTTACGCCGGAAATACACTCCGCATTCCACAAGGCGGGAATTCTGCTTCGGTTTATTACACCATTCAGCCGGGAGACACATTAAGCGAAATTGCCGAAAGATTCGGAACGACCGTCGCTTCTCTTTCTGCCTTGAACGGTATTTCTGATCCCAACTTAATTTATGCGGGAAATACACTTCTAATTTCTCAATAACTTTCAGTACCGATAGATTTTTTTATCTTTTCTTTTCAATAAAGCGCGGTTTCTTTAACTATCTAAATTTAAGAATTTCATAACTTTTTTTCGTTTTCTTTTAGACATTAAACATACTTTAGACACATTTTGAAGATATACTGTTCAACAGATAGTTGATAAAACAACTATCTCCCCCCTCATAAAGTAAAGACATCCCGGATAACCGGGATGTCGCACTTTACTCTCATTCCTTTAGATAACTATAAAAACAACGAAACCCGTTAGCCGGAAGGTTAGCGGGTTTTCGCTGTTTATAGAACTGTTCATCTCGTCTGTGGATAGTTCTTAGACAATTCACTATAACTCTAAAAATCATTATTCCTATTGTTTTCGTATCAATTCCCTTTTTATCGCAAACAGCAGTAAGAAAAATGCAATCATCATTCCGATATGAGACAATCCTGCCAGACCGGACAGCATCCCATTCCCCATTTTTCCAAGCTCTATTCCGAGAACCTGCACAATTCCGCGAATAAGCATCATCACCACCATGGCAGGCAATGCGATATTATAGAGAACAAAAAATTTCTTAAACAAAAGATTTTCCGCCAACATTGTTACTTTTGCGAAAAGAGCCGTTATAAGAAATAACAATGTTCCCATCACCAACAGATGAACATGCAGCACTCCTAATGTAGTCGGCTCTGTATATCCGTTCCATTTTGTAAATTCCCGATAAAATACGCCTCCCGCCATTGCAAATATAAAATAAACAATCGCTGTATTTATAATTCTTTTCATATGTATCTTCTCCTTAGTTTTTACTCCTCATCTTTTATGCATCTATACTTTCTCTATACTTCCTCTATACTTTCTCTATGCTTTTTCGTTTACTTATGCTTTCTTCCTGTAAGCCTGTATATAATTTCTTCCAAATAAAACGCCTGCCATGAAAAGTGCCGCTCCCAATCCTGTGTAAAATACAGCTATAAACCGCTCCGGCAGTAAATGGAATGAACGAATAATAATCCCGAAACTTATCATAAACGCCATAATTAAAAATGATTTCAAATCAAAAAATTTATAAAACAGTTGCTTTTCTTCTTCATATCCTTGAATTCTTATTGTATGTTTATTTGTCAACTTATAAAATACCATGAACCAAAAGAGAAGAAACACGATAATTGTCACGATATAATTTATTACAGTCTGATATTCAGCATAAGTTTCAATCCCGATCCTCAAAACGTTAAATCCTGCGATCATCCAGACAAGACTTGCCAAAAGCAAAAGATTCTGTTTCTTTATCTTCATAACCCATCTCCGTTCCACATCAACTCTTTCTCTTAATACAAATAATTTTTTACAAATTCCAAAAAGGACTCTTTTTCATTTTGTTTTTCCAGTAATATTGATAAAAACAAGGTAAATATATAGTCCGTAAAAATTTCGGCAGTCAGATTTTCTGTAAATATCCCTTGACGTATTTTTTCATCATTTTCCAAAAAATGTGCCATTTGATTTTTTAACCTCAGAAAATATACTTCCATCGCCTTTTTTCCTTCTTGTCTTTCTCCTGCCGTAAACCCCAATGCATGCATGGAAAAAAATTTCGGATAACGGCTTCGGCTATTTTCAACACCTTCAAACAACAGGTTTAAGTATTCCACAATATTCTCGCATTTTTCTAAAGTTTTTCCCATTTGAAATATATCTTTCCACACTGCCTCTATTGTAGCAGACAAAAGTTCTGATTTTGAAGAAAAATAATTATACAAAGAACCTAGTGCAATTCCGCATTCAGATGCAACGGTTCTCATATTTACTGCGGCAATTCCTTTTTTTGCCACAATCCCACAGCTTACTTTCAATATTTCTTCTTCCGACGTAACCGCTCTGCTCAACTCTTATCACCGTCCTCTTTATTCTATTCTCCTTTCCCGCTTTCCCTTTTCAGTTTTTTTAATATGAACATTGTTCATGTTAATATTCTATACAATATTTGTCAAGTTTTTTCTCCTGTTTTCCAATTTTTCTCTTTACTCTCTTTTTACAACTTCAAAAGAACCGATTCCCAAAAGAGAATCGGTTCTTTTATATCGCCTCACAATATTATATTATGAAAACTTTATTCTTATTTTTGTTCTTATTTTTCTTTTATTTTTGATAATAAGAACTGCCGCCACAACGGCGATTGCAGCCACAAGACCCGCGATCGGAAGCCATACGTTCTTATCGTCGCCTGTCTGTACCGCACCGGAATTGTTCTTTCCTTCCTCTTTGCCGGATGTCGGAGGAACTTTTCCTTTCTCTTCAACAGTCACGTTGACCGTTACTTTCCTGAATTCTTCCGGAATTGTGATTCCTTCTTTTGTCTGAAGTGTTCCTGTCAGTTTATATGTTCCTGCTTTGTCTGCTTTATACACATCTGTGTTCCATACGATTGACAGTTTATCTTTCGCCTTGTTATCAAGTGTCACTTTCACTTCTTTCGGAAGGGCAAGTTTCTCTGCCGGAGTTCCGAATTTCACAGTAAGGTCAGCAAGTTTTTCTACTGCTATAACCACTTTGTCTTCCGGCTGCGGCGGGTCTACTTCTCCGCCTTTTTCTTCTACAGTTACGTTGATCGTTACTGTCTTGAAGTTGTCAGGAAGTTTAATTCCTTCTTTTGCCTGAAGTGTTCCTGTCAGTTCGTACGTTCCCGCTTCGTCTGCTTTATACGCATTCTGTGTTCCACTCTACTGACAGTTTGTCTTCTGTCTCGTTATCTAATGTTACTTTTACTTCTGTCGGAAGAGCAAGTTTCTCAACTGAAGTTCCGAACTCAACCGTAAGATCAGTAAGTTCTTCTACTTTTGTAACTACTTTGTCTTCCGGCTGCGGCGGATTTACTTCGCTCTCTTCTACAATTACGTTGATCGTTACTGTCTTAAACTTATCAGGAATCTTAACGCCTTTCTTCTTCTGAAGTTCTCCTGACAGCGTCTGTGTTCCGATCTGATCTGCTTTGTAATTATCTGTCGTCCATTTTACTTCAAGTACATCTGCAACACGACCGCCTTCCAGTGTAACATTTACTGTTTTCGGAAGATCCAGTTTATCAGCAGCAGTTCCTTTCTTCACTTTAAGATCGGCAGGTTTCTCTACGCCTACAACTGTCTTTGCATTCCAGTCGTCTACCGTCAGGTTAATTACTGCAGGTACAGCTTTGTTTCCTGATGCATCTACAGCTACGATACGGATACTGTAGTCTTTGCTTTCATCCGCGTTTTTCAATGTATATTCTGTCTTATCGCTTTCAGATACGATCACGCCGTCTACATATACAATATATGTAACTTCGCTTCCTTCCGGATCTTCTGACGGAGCCCATGTGATCTTCACATCTTTTTCACCTTCTTTTACTACGCTGATTCCACTTACCTGTGCCGGAGCTTTTTCATCTGCCGCCGCCACTGTCGTGAACGGCTCGCTGCAAAGAGCTTTTTCCGACTCTACTTTATTGTGGTTTACTCCTACGATCATAAATACATAAGATGTACCCGGTTTCAGATTCGTAAACCGTACCGTTGTTTCTGCTGTTGTTACAGGTTCTCCTGCATTTTCCGGAACAGTATCTGTAATTGCTTTCAGCGCTTTTGCTGTTCCTGCATGTTCTACAGCATATACTTTATAAGACTCTGCCCTTGGAAGTTTCGTCCATGAAACAGTTGCTTCTGTACTTGTAACTCCCATTACAGTTGCTTTTGCATCTTCCGGAATCGTCGGAGCCGGAATTTCTGCCGCTTCAAGCTTTGCACCTGCTACGTTCAAGTCTGCCGCAAGCTTATCAGCCTGCTCTTTTGTCGTCTTGTCGTCATTCATTCCTTTAACGGCATCGTCATACGCTTTCTTAAATTCATTCCATAAACTTTCTGCGTAATCGTCTTTATTCAGACCGCTGTATTTCTCGATCGCAGCCTGAAGCGCCGATTTGTCAACAGAAGCTGCTGCCGGAGCAAACACTTCAAGGTAATCGATGTTTACATTCCTATTGCCATGATCACTTGCCGCTGTAAACTTAATCGTATGTTGTGTATTTTCAAGACCTGTCTTTTCAAATACGCACTGCTGCGGTGATCCGCCTGATTTTTCTTCCCAAAGAACTGCGTCGCCTGCCGGCTGTCCATCCAGTTCTACAGTAAATTTGCCTTGTGTATTATTTTTCTGAGCATAGAACTTAATGCCTGTTCCTGTAAATGTATAGCTAAACCATGCTCCTTCTGTACTTGTCTCCGTCTTAGTTCCGCCGTGGTGCTTATCAGCTTCTCCTTTGTACGGATTATCCCAGCCTGTTTCACTCCATGTGATCTTCGGATTCTTGGAGTTCTTATCATCCGAGCAGTCCTCGATAATCTCTGACTGCGCTGTCACATCCGGGATTGCAACTGTAATCTCGCATGTGCCTGAGATTTCGGCATTTTCTTTCGATGTCGCTTTTACTGTCACGACGCCGTTTGCCGTTCCTGTTGACAGAAGTCCGTTTTCATCGATCGTAGCTGCCGCGCTGCCTGATTTTGTTGTAACAGACCACGTAACACCTTTATTGATCGCCTCTGCAGGAGTTACTGCCACTTTCATCTGAAGCGTCGATCCGGCTTTGCTTACTGTTGTCATTCCGCTTGCAGATGCTACCTCTACTTTTTCAACCCGCGCCGCTTCTGTATTCAATACGTTAAACGCGTCAAGCTCTACTTTATCTCTGCTTGCAGATGCATTTTTCTCGCCCATCGCCCGAACTTTAACCGTATGGATTCCGTATTCAAGCGTCTTATCTTTATGCTCTTCTGTAGAGAATATTTTTGCCTGTCTTTTTTGAGTTGCCGAATAAGTATCTGCTGTTGCCCATACTTCTCCGTCGATAGAGATTTCAACTTTACCTCTGTCGTTTTGTGTACAGGAGAATACTTCGATACCCGTTCCGCAGAATGTAAGTTCCGCTGTCTCTGTTCCTGTCGGGTCTTCTAAGTATTTCACTGAACCGCCGTAGTTTCCTTCCTGGCTGATCCAGTTGCCCCAGCTTCCTGTATATTTGATACGTTCGTCCTGATCGTCGATCATGCCGATCATGTTACGGCAGTCATCTACCGTTGCTTCCGAACTGAACTCACTTTCTTTTCCGTCGATCACAGCCGTAACTTTGTACTTCAATGTTCCGAGCACATCCCAAGCGTCTGTGTCTGTCCATTCTGTCGCTTTCAGTTCTGTCTGAACCTGTACCCACTCGCCGCCTTCAATCTGACGGTATACATTATAAGATACTTCTGTTCTGGCTTTGACCGCATCCCATGTAAGAACTGTCTCTCCGTCTTTGATCTTCGTTACCTTAAGACCTGTAGGAGCTGCAGCTAATGTATTATCAGGGATAGCAGTGATCGTATATGTCTTTCCTGCTTCTGTATTGAAGGAAATACGATCTGAAGTCACCGGTGTGATCTCAACGAGGTTTCCGTCACTGTCTTTTACAGTTGCAAGTGAAAGATTTGCGTACTGAACAACCGCTTCTCCGCCGTTATTAGAGTGGATCGAAGCTTCTGTCAGTTTGTTGTCTGCCCATGCCATATCAACCGCAAAATTACCGCGGGCAAGCAGACCTTTCACATTACCTGTTCCCCATGCTTTCGGAACTGCAGGCATCAGGTCGATGTGACCCATGTTGCTCTGAACAAGCATTTCCGCAACTGCCGCTGTGTAACCGAAGTTTCCGTCGATCTGGAACGGAGCGTGTGTATCCCACAGGTTTGTCATGATCTTGCCGCTCGTGACCATTTTGGACAATACGTCGTATGCTTTATCGCCTTCTGCAAGTCTCGCCCATGTTGCGACACGCTGAGCCATTGCCCATCCTGTCGTTTCATCAGTTCTATTCTGCATCGATACTTTCGCTGCCGCCAGCCATTCGTCGCTCTGAGCGATCAAGTCTCCCGGATATAATCCGAGCATATGGGAAATATGACGATGACCATATCCTTGTCCCATTTGATTACCGTTCTCATCTGTATTTAACGTTGTCTCGTTATACCACTCTTTGATCTGTCCGCTGGCACCGACCTCGATCGGTCCTTTTAAGTCAGCCTGATTCTTTTTCCACTGTGCGACTTTCGCTTCGTCAACTCCCAAAGTCTCTGCCGCTGTGATCGTATCTTCATATAACTGCCAGATCAACGAATGCTCATATGTATTACCTGCAGTTCTCGGTCCGTGCTCCGGTGAATAACTCGGAACAGATACAAGCTTTCCATCATTATCGCGCATCAACATTTGATCGTAGAGCGTCGCTTCTTCTTTCATCATCGGGTAAATATGAGTCTGCATGTACTCTGTATCTCCCGTAAACTCATAATATTCCCAACAGTTCTGAAGAATCCACGGAACGCCTGCCGGAGACCATCCCCAGTCAAATACCCAGCCCGGGTTCGTCCATCCGTACGGGTTGTTCTGTGTATGCGCCATAAATCCATTTTCAGGATTTGCTTCCGTACTCTCAACGCCCGCGTAAATCTTCGCCGTAATACGTCCCGGCTCTCTGAGCGAATCTACATAGTCGATCAGCGGTTCTGCGCATTCCGCCATATTCGTCGTATATGTCGGCCAGTAGTTCATCTGCAGATTGACATTCATATGATAGTCCGAATGCCATGCGGAGTTATTCGCTCCGACCCAGATTCCCTGCAAGTTCGACGGAAGAGTTGCTCTTCTTTCATTCTTCGTTCCGTCTTCGTTCACAGGAGTCTCTCTCGATGATCCCATCGTCAGATAACGTCCGTACTGGAAGAGCATCAATTCCAGATAACGTTTTTCTGTTTCGGAAGCCGTTCCTTTTTTATATGCCTCCAACAGCTTATCCGTTGTCTTGTCAGACACTGCCTGTCCGATGTTAAGATCTAATCTTCCGAAAATATGATCGTAATCATTTACATGATCTTCTTTTAACGTCTCATATCCGCCGGCTTTTACTTTCGCCTCAGCTCCGGATACATATCCTTTTACCAAAGCAGCGAGCTGTTCTTTTGTCTCGCCTGTACGGTATTTCGGATAATCGTTTTTATAATCCGTTCCGATGGAAGTAATGATCGTAATCGCTTTCGCGCCGCTTACCGTGATCTTACCGTTTTTCGAGTCGTCTTTGATCTGCCCCGCCGTTCCGTCATCTTTGATTACCTTCGTATAAGAACTGAACTTCAACTGGTTATCTGTAAGCTGTCCGTCGATCGCGATTGCATTGTCGGATACTTTTTTGTCAAATGTTCTCGCGTAAGAATCTGCTCCCGGCTGGTTTTGACTTCCGCCTTTTTCCTCATCCGGTTCTACACGAACGTCAAAATCAAGCGTTCCGCCGTCTGTTGCAGTCAGACGTGTTACAAGAACGTTGTCAGGATAGCTTACGAAGTTTTCTCTTGTATAGTGCGCTCCGTTGAGATCATAATTCACTCCGGCTACCGCCGTGCGAAGATCCAGATCGCGCGAATATCCCGAAACGTTATTCTTTGTAACATTTTTAAAATCCAGATACATATTGCCATAACTTAAATAATATCCGTATCCCTGTACTCCGGCGTCATCACTGACTCCAATAAGCTGTCCTGCAAGATTACTGTCAAACCCTTGTCCGCTTTTCAGTTTCTCTTTCAGTTGTGCCATAACCTTGCCGTTCTGACCTTTTGATTCAATATTACCGCCGTTATATTCCGGTCGGCTGTCTGAAGGACCGCCGGACCAAAGCGACTTTTCATTCAACTGAATTCGCTCTGTCTGAACACCGCCAAACACACTGGCTCCAATCGCGCTGTTTCCAAGCGGAAGAGCCCACTGCTCCCACCCCGTATACGAATTGGGCGCCTCTTCATCATACCACAAACGCAAAGCATTTCCCTCCGTTTCCTGTGTCTGTGCCAAAGCAACGTTATCCTCGGCCGCTACAGAGAAAGGAGCTGCCGATACAACAGTCGCCATCGCAAGTGCGACAGATAACGCTTTCCCGCCTGCTTTTGAAAGCTTCCTTTTCATCTTTTTCCTCCTTTAAATTCGCACAGAAGTACAGCCATAAATAAATTAAGCCGAATACTCCGATGCTACGTTGTACTGTTTATCATATCACACTTTTATTATATTTTGTTATATTTTTATGATTTAAAATAGTAAGTTTTTTATATTTTCGCTTTTTTACACATAAATTCAAGGATAGCCGCAGCCATTTTTTGTATATATAGTCTATACCGCGTCTATCCTTTTCTCTTTTTACGTTATATTTACCTTATACACAGGTCGATTTTCTCCGATCTGTCACCTGCAGTTCTTCCGATAGGTGATTTCCAGTCCTTTCAAAACAAGATCATCGTCTCGAATAATCTTTCTTCTGCAATGAGGAATGATTTTTTCCGCCACTCCCCCTGTCGCAACTACCGTTACATCGCCGTCCACTTCTTCTGACAGTCGATCGATCAACCCGTCGATCGCCGCAGCGCTGCTGTAAACGATACCGCTTTTCATACAGTCCACCGTATTTTTTCCTATAATATGCCCCGGTTCTTCCAGACTGATCCCGCCAAGCTGAGACGCATTGGCTGTAAGGGAATCAAGAGAAACTCCGATCCCCGGATAAATCATGCCGCCGATATAGTTTCGGTTTTTATCTATAACACAAACCGTGTTTGCCGTACCCATATCAAAAATAAGAAGAGGCGTCGGATATTCCGCAATCCCTGCCACCGCTCCGACAACAAGGTCGCTGCCAAGCTGCGCCGGATTGTCGATCCTGATATTTAATCCGGTCTTGATCCCCGCGCCTACGATAAGGACTTCCTTTTTTAAAATCTTTTCAACCGCAGCTTTTACAACCATCGTAATCTGCGGAACAACCGACGAAATGATACCGCCTTCTAAATCTGCCTTTTTAATATGGTAGATGTCGAGTACGTTTTTAATATCGATCGCATACTCCAGTTCCGTCTTTGTCTTAACAGTTGAAATCCGTTCTACGAACACGCATTTTGAGCCGTCAATGCAGCCGAGCACGGTGTTTGTATTTCCGATATTAATAGCCAATATCATTTCTAAAACCAAGCCTTTCTCTTACATTCTTTTTCAAAAGCGCTCTTCCGATACATAAAGTCAGCACACCTGCCACGATTGCTTCCGGAACGCCGTTTATCCCGATAATAGAAAGAATAAATGTGTATACGCCCGATACCGCCACATTATTTGCCGATGCATATGCTTCCCTGAAAAACAGAAAAATCAGATTCATAACAAGCAGCGTATTTGTCATTGCGCCCGCCACGCCTGCAGTCACAAGTCCAATGCTTGACACACCGGTCTTTTTTGTTTTTTCATTTGAAAAACGAATGATAAGCTTATATACATAATACGGTATAATTCCCACAAGTATGCGGGGAAGAAAACAGATAATCACACTTCCCCATCCGCCGCTTACGCCTGCAATACTGTAAAACGGAGTAAATACAAACGATGTCGGTGTCGGATTCATCGTATTGTTAATAAAACTTGTCAATCCAAAAAGGAATCCTAAAGCTCCGCCTTTTTTCGGTCCCATCAAAAGCGAAGCGATAATAACCGGGATATGTATGATCGTCGCACGGGTAAATCCAAGCGGGATATATCCGAGGAAAGGGGTAAAAGCCATCACACATATGACAGCTCCGAATATTGCCACCTGAACCATACTCATTGTACTGAATTTACTTGACGAGCGCTGTTTCCCCGACGTCTGCCGATCTTTGCTCGCGGTCTTTAGATCCGCTGCATACTGATCTGAGCCGTATACTTCTGCCGTATTCATTTCTTCCGCACATGATACTGTGCTGTTTTCTGTTACTGTTTTGTTTTCCATGTCTGCCTCCTTGTTATCATTCCCTTTCGGGATACAATACATTTGCTTTTTGTCTGCTTCTTATCGTTCCCTTTCGGGATACAATACATTTGCTTTTTGTCTGTTTCTTATCAGACTTTTCTGGCTTCTGCAATCATCGTCAAAAGTTCTGCGGCTGTCTCCTCTTTTGTCATTTTTCCGAGTGAAACTTCCTTCTCTTTCGTGATGACCGTTACGACATTTGTATTTCCGCCGAATCCTGCGCCTTCCACACGAAGACTGTTTGCGGCGATCATGTCAAGCCGCTTCTTTTCCAGTTTTCTTTTTGCATTTGCAATCAAGTCTTCCGTTTCCATTGCAAACCCGCATAAAAACTGCCCCTGCTTTTTGTGTGCTCCGAGATAAGCCAAAATATCGTCTGTGCGTTCCAGCTCAAGCGTCAGATCCGATCCGTCTTCTGTCTTTTTCATCTTGCTGCCTCTTATGTGTTTCGGTCTGTAATCCGCCACTGCTGCCGCTTTGATAATGATATCCTGTTCCTGCGCCCGTTCCTTAACTGCCTCGAACATCTCCTTTGCGGAACATACATTTACAACATTTACAAATGCAGGTTCTTCCTCGGCAGTTGGCCCTGATACGAGCGTCACCTCAGCGCCTCTCCTTGATGCGATTTTTGCAATAGCATAACCCATCTTTCCGGTAGAATGGTTTGTAATATACCGTACCGGATCGACCGCTTCCTGTGTCGGGCCTGCCGTTACAAGGATCTTCAAACCTGCCAGATCTTTTTCATATGCGATTTCCTGCAAAATGACATCGAGCAGAACGTCCGGCTCAACCATCTTTCCGGCTCCGGTATCTCCGCATGCAAGGTATCCCACTGCCGGATCTACAACACCGTATCCGTATACCTGCAAGATCTTTAAGTTGTCCTGCACGATAGGATTTTCATACATGTTCGTGTTCATCGCAGGCGCGATAAATTTCTTACATCTGCATGCCATAACCGTTGTTGTCAGCATATCGTCCGCTATGCCGTGGGCGACTTTCCCGATCACGTTGGCGCTTGCCGGTGCGATCATTACGATATCCGCTTTCTTTGCCAGAGACACATGCTCCACGCTATACTCAAAATTACGGTCAAACGTGTCTACAAGACACTTATTTCCCGTCAGCGTTTCAAACGTGATCGGATTGATAAAATTAACCGCATTTTTCGTCATAAGCACATGTACGTCCGCATGAAGCTTTTTCAGCGCACTGGCAAGATACGCGATCTTATACGCAGCGATACTTCCGGTAACTCCGAGCAAAACTGTTTTGTCTTTTAACATTTTCGTACCCCCTTTCCTTTTGCTCCGCTTCATTATATTGTATCGTATATAAAAAATCAACCTGAACAAATCGTATGTTCAGGTTGAAATCCGCCTTTTTTCAGGAAATGTATTCTCAAAGAAAATCACTGTCTGCATTACGCATTTTCCGAGTTTTTCTGAATCTGCACATGCTGCGTAAGCTTACACAGCAAAATACCTCCCGTACTGTTTCCGAGAATCATAATAAGAAGCGGAACAGCATATTTTGTCGGTGTACTTACAAGACCAAAATAAAACATATTTGCAATACAGTGCTCGAATCCTGCCAAAATAAAGACCGAAACGCAAAGAAAGACTGCGATCGTGCCTAAAATATTCGGCTGTTTTTTAAATGTTGCCACGGCAATATACATCAGCATTCCACAACAAACAGCCAGCAAAAACAAACTAATATATGTATCTGACAATTTCGTTTCTACGATCGGGCCCGCCTTCTCAACCAATCTTACTCCGACACGGGTTTGTTTCATAAGAAACGCCATAATATTAACACCGATTCCGTTTCCGACCAAAGTAATCAATGTCTCGGCACAATTTTCTTTACAGATATATCCGATCTTGCCGGTAAACAAATTCAATTCCAAATTGATAATCGTAAAAAGTCCTAATCCGAATAAAAATGACGCCACGATTGAATTGTCCATATTCAAAAAAACAGTACAGCCGATCCCGATCATCAACCCGGCAACAACAGATTTTTTTAAAGCTGATAAATATTCCATACCTCACCTCGTTCTTTTTCTTCTAAAATTGTAAGTATTCTTAATTAAATGTTGTATAAAACCCGACGATACCGCCCCGGCTCGCAGGCACAACGTGCCTATTATACCATAAATACCGCAAATGTATAGAACTCTTTTTCCGTTTTATTAATCTTCTGTTTAGAAATTTTCGTATTCTTTTATTCTTTCAACATACTTTAGACATATTTTCTCTTTATACTAAGTATCAGATAGTTGATAAACAACTATCCCCCTCATAAAAGTAATGATATCCCCTGAACAAGGATATCACGCTTTACTCTCATTCCTTTAGATAACTATAAAACAACGAAACCCGTTAGCCGGAAGGTTAGCGGGTTTTCGCTGTTTGCAGAAACTTTTACGATTTTTAATCGACTGTATTTCACGATAAATATGTTGTTATAAAAAGAAACTTTTGCTAAAATAAGACAAGGCACTACATGAGAATGGTAGGCGGTTAGTCCTTCAACAGAGAGACCGAACTCTCTGATTACATAGAAATCCTGTTTGCAGGAAATCTTGGAAAGGAGGGCTTGACTTATGAGTGATTTTGAAATGCTCTCCATCGTACTAATGATACTTAGTATTGTTGTAACGATTCTGATAGCGTACATAAATCAATCAAAAAAGTAACCGCCCCTCGACCAAGGAATACGGTTACTTTTTTGTAACTTTATCAAATTTGGACTAACCAACTATCAGTAGTGCCTTATTTATATCTATAATATACCATCCATTAAGCACATTGTAAACATGTATCTTTGTAAATGCGTAAACATTCCTTTAGATAACTATAAAACAACGAAACCCGTTAGCCGGAAGGTTAGCGGGTTTTCGCTGTTTATTATCTTACCTTTTTATTACCTTACCTTTTCCAATGGAAATGTAACACTCCACTTCCCTTTAATGTGCATATTACTTGTTGTGAACTTTCCATAAATAACATAATCCGAAACATTTTTATCTGACAAGTCAAAGATATATTCGCTGTACATATCTTTTTCTCCTTCATCTGTAAAGAAAGAAATACTTGCTTCACAATCAAGAACATCTCCATCACTGTTCTTCAAATAAACATATCCATGATTATCCGTTTCAAGCGCAGAATCATATCTGATTTGAATATGAAGTTTTTCTCCCACATATCCTATCGCCGTAAGAGCAACTCCCGAAACAGGCGAATTTATATCTCCTTGAGATACGAGAGCCTGAAAATCTTCCATATACTTTTCACTATTTGCACCACTCCCACCCAAAACACTATACGGAGTAAAAATCTTTACCGAACCGCTATTCTTATCCAAATTTAATGTCGATATTGAACCTTCATACGTTTCTTTATTACTCAATATTTCCCGCACAGAGAAAGTTATTTTCTCATCTGCAATATCATACTTATCCCATTGCGATATAGAAATCAAAAAAACGGCTGTTTCCGTCTCTGCATCATACTTTATATTTTCACATGAGCTACTGCAGTCAAATGAGGTATTGATACTAAAACTATCAAACAAATCTGTCGTTTCATCAATCCTGTCTTCCTCCAAATCTTGTACAGAAATAAGTATCTTCGCCTCTCCGCTCTCTACATAAGCAGAAATAACCTCTATTTTAATACCATTATCCTCACTTATCATACTAACAGGCTTTAACTTTTGGGCTGCTGACGGAGACAACGTATAGAGAAATTCATAAGCCGGAGAAAAATCCGCAGCTACCAATGTCGAAACAGATAATATAAATACAAGTATAAATGAAGCCGCGGCAGCAACGCTCTTTTGTAAAATAGAACTCTTCCCTGTCCTTTTCTTTTTCTCTGAAAATCTGCAGCTTCTTCGATATATCGATCATTAATATTGCCAATCGCATCTGATATATCCTTTTTTCTCATACTTCAACGCCCTCCTTTTTTAAATATCGTTTTAATTTTCCTCTAATTCGTGAAAGCCGGACTGATACATTGTTATTACTTATTTGAAACCTTTCCGCAAGATCTGAAATACTATCAGAATACCAATAACGGCGAACAAACATTATTCTGCTTCTCTTATCTAACGTTTCAAGAAAGCCGTCAAGTAAATCCGACAATTCATTTGCTTCCATTTCCTGTTCGACAGTCATTACTGCCATAAGACAGTTCTCCAATTCCTGCAACGCCACATCATAATAGCTGTTCCGCTTAATACAAGTGTTCTCATGGTACTTCGCAATAGATATATTTCGGATAATCCGGAATATATAAGCCCTTAACGGATTTGGATTTTTAGGCGGTATTGTATTCCATACGGCAAGGTATGTATCATTTACACATTCCTCTGCATCACGATGATTTTTCAAAATGTTGCCTGCAATACGTTTACACGCCGTTCCGTATTTTTCCGACAATTCTATAAGAGCCTGTTCCTCTCGCTTATAGAGCAAATCAATAATTTTACTATCTTCTTCCAACGTATCATCCTCCTCTCAGCTATATACTAGGGATTTATCCGCAAATCTTACACCTGAAAACAACAATTTTAAAACCTTTTAAACATTTAATTTCCCCCTGCTTGCAGAAAGTCCTGAAAGGAAGTGCTTGCCAACACTTTAATCCATCGTGATTACTTCAATCCAAATCACACTATATAAAACTGCGGAAACTCAAGGAAGATGAATATTGCATTCAATATTTGCATATGCTATAATGCCAGCAGGCAAAAAGAAACGGCGTATCCATGTTGAGCGTCAACAAAAAACCCACGAGTGCACACCTCGTGGGTTTTTCTATTCCTACTTTTTAGGCATGGGGAGGATTAACCCCATAGGCCGGTTGCCGATTATTTTGTCGTGAATTACTTTACAAAATCAGCATGGCATCTCCAAAGCTAAAGAAACGATATCGTTCTTTCACCGCTTCTTCATAAGCCGCCATAACATGTTCTTTTCCTGCCAGCGCGGATACGAGCATAATAAGAGTTGACTCCGGCAAATGGAAGTTTGTGATCAGGCAGTCCAGCGTTTTAAAACGATAACCCGGATAAATAAAAATCTCCGTCCAGCCACTGCAAGCCTTTAAACGTCCGTTTTCATCTGCCGCAGATTCAATCGTGCGGCAGCTTGTCGTTCCGACACAGATCACGCGTCCGCCCCTGTCTTTGGCATGGTTGATCTTCTCCGCCGCTTCTTCATTTATCATATAAAATTCCGAGTGCATATGATGATTTTCCACATCGTCAACTTTGACAGGACGAAATGTTCCCAAACCTACATGTAATGTTACTCTTGCAATATCAACGCCTTTTTCTTCAATTTTTCTAAGTAGTTCCGGCGTAAAATGAAGTCCTGCCGTCGGAGCGGCTGCTGAACCTGAATGTTCTGCATAAACCGTATTATATCTGTTCTTATCCTGAAGCTGATGCGTAATATACGGCGGAAGAGGCATTTGACCGAGCTGATCTAATATTTCTTCAAAGATACCTTCGTATTCAAAATGGATCAGTCTGTTTCCTTCGTCCACGATATCGACAACTTCTCCTACGAGCAGCCCGTCTCCGAAACTAATCCGCGTTCCCGGTTTTGCCTTACGACCGGGTTTCACGAGCGTTTCCCACACATCATCCGCTCCTCTTTTCAGAAGAAGCACTTCGATCTTCGCTCCGGTTTCTTCTTTTGCTCCGATCAATCTGGCAGGGATTACCTTTGTATCATTTATCACGAGACAATCGCCTTCATTCAAATAATCGATAATCTCACTGAATACATGATGTCCGATCTTACCGGTTTCTTTGTCCACTGTCATAAGTCTGGAAGAGGAACGGTCTTCAAGCGGATCCTGCGCGATCAACTCCTCCGGAAGATCATAATAAAAATCACTTGTTTTCATATTCGGTTTATCTCCTGTTATTTCTAAGAAGCAAGCCTTGTTTTATTGTGTTCTAAGCTCTGCGCCCATTTTCTTTCCGAGTTTTTTCATAACCTGTTCGGCGACGCTTTCGATCTCCTGTGATGTCAGCGTTTTCTCATCAGATCCGATCGTCAGTCTGATCGTTACGGATTTTTTGCCCTGCGGAATCTGTTTTCCTCTGTATTCATCTACAAACGATGCGTCTTTTAAAAGGGCGCTTGCTTTCTTTTTACCCATAACGGCATCATAAATGTCATTCCATACTGCATCGGAATCAAAAAGCATGGAAATGTCATAGTCTGTCTCAGGATACTCTGCAAGATGCTCGAATTTATTCGTTCTTGATTTCAGCGGTTTCAGTTTTGAAGCATCCATTTCAAAAAGAATCACAGAAAGATTCTTAATGCCGCATTCCATAGAAACTTTTTTCGCTACAAGCCCCATATCGCCGATTTTCTCGTCATCAAGGTAAATATTCAGCCACACAACATTGTCAGCCCATACCGGCTTTTCTTCTTTTTTAAACTCATACGCTTCCATATGCGTATATCTCGGCATATACTCAAGAACTCCTTTTGCCTCTCTGAAAAGCATACCGATGTCCTTTACGCTGCTTGCAAATGCCGCTCCGATATGTCTGCGCTGTTCAGGAAGAGATTCCGTCTCATCATATGCATTTGTGTAGTTTTTATCAAAGAACACCTGAGCCTCTTCAAAGATAGAAAAATCATTAAAGTAACGCTCGTTTTTCGCAACCGCCTCGCAAAGGTTCGGCAGAAGAGAAGAACGAATGCAGCTCATATCCGGCGCCGGAGGCGTGGAAAGTTTCAAAACTCCGTCTGTGCTTTGCAGAACTGCGTTTACAAACACATCGTTCATCCACGGATAAGTATATACTTCCTGCATTCCACAGCGTATTGCAAGATATTCTTTAATATTTCTTACAAGACTCTTATCTTTCTGATTGATCGAGTCTGTAAATGTCGTCGTAAACTCTGTCGCCTCGAAATTATCGTATCCGTACATTCTGGCAACTTCTTCCATCACATCGTCTTTAATGGAAATATCTCCTGTCGAACGCCATGTCGGCGCCGTCACATGCATGTTGTCTCCGTCGATCTGAACATCGAATCCAAGCTGCTCTAATTTGCCCTGGATTTCTTCGTTTGTCAAATGTTTTCCAAGTCTCTTCTCAAGCCATGTCAGATTAACGTCAATCTCTGCTCTGTCGAGTTTTTTCACATAATTATCGCAGTATCCTGTCACCTGAAGTTCAGGATAAAGCTCTTTAAAATACTTCATTGAAAGAGCAAGCGCCTGATCGCATCTTTCAGGATCGATTGCTTTCTCATATCTGGAAGACGCTTCTGTACGCGTATCGTAACGAAGCGCCGTACGGCGGATGCCTGTCGCTTCAAAGTTTGCCACTTCAAGAATCACGCGTTCCGTCTTCGGCAGGATCGAATCTTTCGCTCCGCCCATAACTCCTGCAAGAGCAACCGCGCCTTCGGAATCTGTGATTACAAGATCATCTGCGTTTAATTCAAGTTCTTTATCATTTAAAAGAAGCAGTTTCTCACCTTCTCCTGCATGTCTTACAACAATGTGATCCGTAATATTGTCCGCGTCAAATGCATGTGTCGGATTTCCTGTTGCAAGCATTACATAGTTCGTGATATCAACAAGCGCATTGATCGGACGCATTCCTACTTTCCAGATTCTATTCTGCATTTTATACGGCGCAGGTTTTACAGCCACGCCTGACATTTCAACGCCGATATATCTTGTACATCTGTCAGGATCTTCTATCTCGACTTTAAAATCAGACTGAACGTCTGCCCGGAAAGGCTCGATCTTTGCAAGCGGCAAGTTATAAAGAGCCGCGATCTCGCGGGCGATTCCGTAATGTCCCCAAAGGTCCGGTCTGTTTGTCATTGATTTATTGTCGATCTCAAGAAGCACGTCATTCATATCCAAAGCATTTGCCAAAGAAGTTCCTGCCGGAACGTCAAACGCTGACAGATCAAGGATTTCTCCTTCTGTTTCTGACGGGAACAGCTCGCCTAATCCGATCTCATCTGAAGCGCAGATCATACCGAATGACTCAACTCCGCGAAGTTTAGAATTTTTGATCACTACAGGCTCACCCTCGCCGTGCCAGCGGACAACCGCTCCCGGACAAGATACTGCAACGCGCATTCCTTCTTCCAGATTAATGCCTCCGCATACGATGTCTTTGATCTCATCACTGCCGATATTTACTTTACATACTCGCAGTCTGTCCGCATTCGGATGCGGCTCGATCTTTTCGATCACTCCGACGATCATATTTTCAAAACGTTCTGCAAGATATTCCACATCTTCCACTTCGACTGTAGACATTGTCAGATCGTACGCCAGTTTTTTCAGATCTGCATCTTCCGGAATATTTACATAATCTCTAATCCATGATAATGATAATTTCATAGTCTCTCTCCTCGTATCTAAATTGCCTCTATCTAAACTGTTTCAGGAATCTTAAATCTGCGCTGTGGAACAATCTTACGTCATCCACGCCGTAGCGCATCATAACAAGTCTGTCCAAACCGATATTTACATAAAATCCTGTATACTCATCCGGATCAAGCCCTGCTGCCCGAAGAACGTTCGGATGCGGAGAACCGCCCGGCATAACTTCGATCCAGCCGACATGTTTACATACGCTGCATCCTTTTCCGCCGCAAACCTGACACTGCATGTCGATCTCAAATCCCGGCTCTACAAACGGGAAGAAACCGGAACGCATTCTGACCGGAACGTCCGTTCCAAACACTTTGCTCAAAATACTCTTAATCATTACTTTACCTGATGTAAACGTAATATCTTTGTCCACGATCAGCGCCTCATACTGGAAAAACGCTCTCTCATGATGCGCGTCCGTTGTCTCATTTCTGTACACGCGACCCGGATATACGAAACGATACGGCGGTTTGTGTGTCTGCATATAGCGAACACTTCCGCCTGTCAGATGCGGACGAAGGCAAAGCTTCTCATTCGTGCTTCCGCTGTCATGTCCTTCCAGCCAGTATGTGTCCATACTCTCACGCGCCGGATGATTCGGCGGAAAATTCAATTTATCAAACGCATACATTTCACTTGTGATCTCGTCTTCCTCGAACACCTCGAATCCCATCGAACGGAACGTATCGTTCAAGTCATAACACATCTGCGTGATCGGGTGAAGTCCGCCGCCTGTCGGCAGGATACCCGGAACAGAACAGTCAAAATCAGGAGACACTTCCGAAGCTTTCAGCTTCAGCTCCATCCTCTTCTCATCGATCAGGTCCTTCACTTCATTTTTCGCCTGATTCAAAAGTTTTCCCATCTCAGGACGAAGCGCCACATCCACTGTAGGGATCTCTTTCATCAAAAGACTTAATGAACCCTGCTTTCCGATATACGCGCTTTTTACATTTTGCAGTTCACCCTCGCTCACTGCATCAGAAATCTTACCTTTTGCTTCTGATAAAATACTGTTGATTTTATCTTTTCATTTTATTTCTCCTTTCCCTAAACTTGTTTTTTTCTATTTGTAACTTCCTTCGATGCGGCGTGCGCATCCTCCCTAAGGGATCTATGCCATAGGAAATCGAATTTTTCTATAGCATAATCACCGGAAGTGCCAAACGGCACATTCCGGGATTGTAAGCGGTCGCCAAGGTCTCGGGCAAGCCCGGACTTTGGCCCGTCGCCTATACAAAAAAACACCGTCGCTTGTCTGTTCAACAAGGGACGATGTTAATCGCGGTACCACCCTATTTCAGAGCATCCTATCTGCTCTGCGCTCTCATTGTGTAAAATATTGCTACACGAACATCCGACTTAACGCACAAACTGCTTTTCGCCGGAAGACTCCCATACTGAAACTTCAAGAAGGGTCGCGCGGAATGCTCTCAGCCGATGACACTCCGTCTCTGGGTCGCTCTGCCTACTCTACTCACATATGTTCATAGTCTAATTTCTGAAATTATGATTTTGTTTCTGTTATATTTTTTAATCTCCCGCTTTGTAACAACAAACATTGTTCCAATCGGCTGATTCTAAATTATTTTGGCACAGATTACGTTTTTTGTCAATGACGGAAATTTACCTCCTCTGTCACGTTCCGCATAAGCATTTCCAAAAAGCGTTCTTTCTTAGTTTCTCCTGTAAGCTCTTTGAAGTAAACGCCTTTCCTTGTTTTTAAATAAGCTCTTACATTTTTACTTTCGTAAAAATCTGTCTTGTGAGTCAGCGTCATCTCATCAAGCGCTTGCGGACAACTGATGAAAAGAGACTGCATCGCCTGTTTCGCTTTCGCATTCTGCTCCAATCCGGTCACGGCATCACCATTTGCACAATAAATATGGATGTTCAATCCAAACACGAGCACAAGAGTCTTCGTTTTATTACCGATGATCGCGCTCTCCACCGGTATATCAAATACTGCTAGATAAACCTGCTTATCATTTTCAAGCTGAAGATTCATCTGTTCAAATGTATAATCCAAAGCATTTTGCCTTAATTCCAAATATCGTTCTGACACTTCTTTTATAGCCATAAATTTACTCTCCTCCTGCCAGTTCTGCATAGATATCTTTTATCCTGCGGTACGTTCCATCCTGCTTTTTGTACAGCTTATCATTCTCCGATTTATACAGAGGGAACTTATTTTCCTCAAGAACCTGCTTCAAAATAACCGCCGCATTTTCAAGACACTTTTCTGTCATACAGTTGTCAAACTTTTTTATTCTGTACAACGTATTCCAATCTTTCGCTTCATCTTTCAGATCAAACGTAAATGCCCCGCGGTCTGCATCCAGTGTAACATAAATTTTTGTCGGCTCATAGAAAAATCTGATCTGAAACTGCCCCATAGGGCCGATCGCACTGCTTTCACCGATCACCCGTATCTGTTCGCCGAATATTTTACAAATAATCTTCTTATATTTACACATCATTTCCTTTTGCTCTGTCTCCATACGTTTCCGCTCCATATATTCATATTGTGAACTACCCATTGTCTGAAGCCTGTGGGCTTCCTGTTTCAATCCGATACATGATGTCTGTCGGCAAAATCACAAAAACTTTAAAATCCGCTCTGTTCTTGGGTAACACAACACAGTCACCTGCTCTTCTCCTTCTAACTCATAATACTCATCCGAAGAAATTTCCATCTGATATTCCGTCCACTCGTCATCTCTTCCGCATAAATAGTAATGCCGTGAAATAAGACCATATATTCCCGACGATTCACGCATAGTAACTGACGTCAGACGCACAACCTCCGGTCCTGATATAAGATCCAATACAAGCTTTCCTGATATCCATCCGCCAATACCTAATATCAATACCAGCAGCAATACTCCGAAAACAACCGCCGTTTTATTTGTCTTCCTTTTATGAATGATCGTCCACACACAGCTTCCTCCGATACCGAAAAATAAAACCGCATTTGAACCTTCATTTACCATTCCCAATACACCTGTTTCCGGGATTACAATTTTAACAATCAAAAAAACCAGCACTAAAATCCAAAAAATTGTTGTAAATAAATCTCGTTTCTTTTCTTTTTCATCTCTCGTTTTCATACTCACCGTTTTACAGCCTCCTTATTTTTCAAGCTGCAATCCGCCTTTACTCTGGTCTTGATAAGTCAAATTGCGCTCAGCCTTACTGTACAGCATGCCACAAATCACCCTCTTTTACAAATTTATATCCATGTTGCCGCAAATACTCGATCTCTTTCGCAAAAAAACTTCCGTCTCCGCTGAATTTCGCCGGATCATGAGATAAGTATATATCTCTTCCCGACGCGATTTCAATATCAAGAAATTTCTCATTTACTTTCCACATTTCATCTCTCGAATACGTTTTTGCCAGCTCATCCCACTCATCCAAATTATAATACTGTGCGTCATATTCTTGCGCTATTTTATCATATGAAGTCGATTTTCCGTCCTCAAACTTACCAAGCACGACGGCATCCGATTTACCCTTTCCTTTTATTGCGCCAAATGCGAGATCTTCTGCTTCCTGATTTGTAAATGTCGCAGTCTTTGCGCTGTCTGCATCTGTCTTTGGATGCAAAAAGCTTTCCTGTTTTTTCGCATACTCTGAACGGATTTTTATCACTTCATTGTGATCAACTTTCTTCACCGCTATATGCTCGGACACTTTCTGATTTGCAAAATCCCACGCATCCATATCTGCATCAGATAGTCCCGGAGGGTTATGTTTTCCGCTTTCCATGTTCTGCATCGATTGATTATACCGTTTCGCCTCTGAAAATGTCATATCATCTGTAAACGGAACATGTTTACTTCCCACCTTATCAAGTCCTTTATCCAATCCAAACTCAAGTCCTGTTTTAAGAAGTTCCGTCTGAAAGTCGCCCAAATCCAGCTCTTCACGCGCCCAGTTTGTCATAGTTTCGGCAGTAAAATCAACCGCCATGTCTTTTACAGCCTCTTTTGCTACTCGTTTCGCGCTTTCGCGCGCGATTGCCTTTACTCCAAGACCGGCCCCCGCCTTAGTTCCTTGACCAATAGGAACTAAAAGACCCGCAACCATCATATTTATATTTCCCCATGCGTCATATGCCTCTTGATTCCCCTGAAATACTGTATCTCTGATAAAATTAAAAGACTTACTTGTCAGATCTTTAGCTCTTCCATAATGAACGTCCTGAATGCCCTCTATCGCTTTACTCGCCCCATAGAGAGCGGTCGATCCTCCTGTAACCCATACGCCTATCACAACCGGAGTTGCCATCCCTCCAGTTCCGACGATTGCCAAGATTCCGGTAATTGCCGCAGCGCCTCCTGTCAGCAATTTTATTGCGCCTTCCTCTTCTCTTGCCTTACACGCATCTTCATATTGCTGTGCGAATACTTCCTGCATCTTTACTTCTGCAAGCTCGATCTCTTCCGCATTTTCTTTCAAATACTCATTCGCTGTCAGTACATGCTGACAAAGCTCCGGCATATGTGAATTTCCGAAACAGTCTCCCGACTGATACGATGTCACATTCGTTCCGTTTGTATAATATTCTGTAAGCGTTGCAAATAATGACTGAAGCAGATCTGCCAATTCCCCGTTTGCTTCTGACTTATGCTGCGCTTCATAATCTATAATATTTTGATTGAAGTCTGTTACATTCTGCTTTACTTCTTCCATAGAATCTTTTAAATAATACGAATTAGGCGCCTGCAAAGCAATAAGATCCGATACATTTAACAAACTTGTTTGTACTATTAGAGAAGAATCAGATACGTCTTCGATCTCTGTTTTCATCCGGTCTTTTACAGAAAGTAACGTCTTCTGGGGAATGACTGCATATAAGTCCCCTTCCATATCATAATATCCTTCACGGTAAAAAAGATATTTTGTCCTATATAACTGTATTGCCTGCTGTATAGAAGTAAGCAGCGTCATATGCACTTCTTTCAGATACGTTTTAACAGACTCCGCGCTTTTTCCTTGATAACATTCCATAATTCCAAAATCCGCTCTGTTCTCGAATAACATCGTACAATGATTTCATGTATATTTTCCAACTCATAAAACTCATCTGCCGATACTTCCAGCCGATACTTCCAGCCGATACTGCTTTCCGTCTTCCCCTCTGCCGCATAAATAATAGTGATGAGAAATTAACCCTGATAATCCGTTGAGTTCCTCTGTTGTAACCGATGTCAGACGGATCGTTTTTGGTCCTTCTATAAGATCTGCTGCGACCTTCCCAGAGATCCAGCCACCGGGAACACATGCTAAAACTGCTAAGCATAAACCGAGAACAAGCGCAGATTTATCTTCTTTTCTTTTCTTGATAGCTGCATAAGCACAGACTGCTCCTACTCCGAAAAATAAAACTGCCATTGACCCTTCGTTCACCATCCCACCTATGCCTGTTTCCGGCAGCATAATTTGCATAACAATAAAAAGCAAAACTGCAATACACAAAATTCCTCCGG
>ENA-OQJF01000079-OQJF01000079.1-human-gut-metagenome-genome-assembly--contig:-NODE-79-length-24901-cov-2.412206_pt1 | contig 24901 bp, 24 predicted proteins | sample MGYA00242595_ERZ504761 | MGnify/ENA primary metagenome ERZ504761 (study PRJEB26092, sample SAMD00036367) | human gut metagenome | host: Homo sapiens | study: EMG produced TPA metagenomics assembly of...
AATTTGGCGAGAATCTGATGAAGGAACATAATTAATACAGTAATAATACTAAATACTCCTGTTAATATGGAAAACAAAATTCAAGAGTTGACCGATAAGATTTAATCGTGAAGGCGTGGAAAAAGGAAACGAGGAAGCGCAAAGACTTATCGCGAATGCTCAGGAAGAAGCAAAAAAGATCATTGAGGATGCTCACAAAGAAGCTGACTCAATCGTTGCTGCCTCTCGTAAATCTGCTGAAGAACTGGCAGAAAATACAAAATCAGAGTTAAAACTATTTTCCGGTCAGGCCGTTAATGCACTCAAATCAGAGATTGCTACTATGGTCACTGACAAGTTGATTACCGCTTCTGTAAAGGATTTCGCTCAGGATAAAGATTACCTGAATGCGTTTATTGTTGCATTAGCTTCTAAGTGGAGTATAGACGAGCCTATCGTTATCTCGACAGCTGATGCGGAATCATTGAAAAAATATTTTGCAGCTCATGCAAAAGCTTTATTGGATAAAGGTGTTACTATCCAGCAAGTAAACGGTATCAAGACCTTGTTTACGGTTTCTCCGGCGGACGGTTCATATAAAGTGAACTTCGGAGAAGAAGAATTCATGAATTACTTCAAAGCCTTCTTGCGTCCTCAATTAGTAGAAATGCTATTTTAAAAGAAGCGACTATGAGTAGTAAGTACTATTACTTGGTAGCAGGTTTGCCGGAACTTTCACTGGAAGACAGCAAACTGAGCTATACAGTAGCCGATTTTAAAACTGAAATCTACCCGGGATTATCTGCTTCAGACCAGAAGTTGATTGACTTATTCTATCTGAAGTTTGACAATGCCAATGTGCTGAAACTTCTCAAAGACAAAGAGGCGGAAATTGATAAACGAGGAAACTATTCTGCTGCCGAACTCACTGAGTATATTTCTATGTTGAGGGAAGGCGGAGAAATCAGCCCTAAGGAATTTCCGGTTTACCTTTCTACATTTATAACTGATTATTTGAATACTCCGGCCGAAAGTACGGTGTTGCATGAAGATCACCTAGCTACTTTATATTATGAGTATGCCATGAAATGTGGAAATAAGTTTGTTGCTGCCTGGTTTGAATTCAATTTGAACATCAATAATATTCTGGTTGCATTTACGAGCCGTAAGTTCAAATGGGATATTGCTTCCAATATTGTAGGTAATACGGAAGTGTGCGAAGCATTGCGTACCTCCAGTGCCCGCGATTTCGGATTGTCTGGTGAGGTTGATGTTTTTGAGTCATTGGTGAAAATCAGTGAGATTACAGAACTGGTAGAACGTGAGAAGAAGCTGGACGCTTTACGGTGGAACTGGATGGAAGATGCTATTTTCTTCGATTATTTCACTGTTGAGCGCATTTTTGCTTTCTTGTTGAAACTGGAAATGATTGAGCGTTGGATCTCCTTGGATAAAGAAAGAGGTAATCAGTTGTTCCGAAGCATTATTGAGTCGCTGAAGAACGATGTACAGATTCCTGCAGAATTCAGATAATAAATTTAAAGAAATATATGGCAACAAAAGGAACTGTTAGTGGCGTTATTGCCAACATGGTGACCCTCGTCGTTGACGGACCGGTAGCTCAGAATGAGATTTGTTATATCTCTACCGGTGGCGATAAGTTAATGGCGGAGGTGATTAAGGTTGTAGGTTCACAGGTATATGTTCAGGTGTTCGAGAGTACACGTGGACTGAAAGTGGGCGCCGAAGCCGAATTTACAGGACACATGCTTGAGGTGACATTAGGCCCGGGTATGTTATCGAAAAACTACGACGGTCTGCAAAATGACCTTGACAAGATGGACGGGGTTTTTCTGAAGAGAGGACAATATACGTATCCGTTGGATAAAGAACGTGTATGGCACTTCGTTCCATTGGTAAACGCGGGTGATAAAGTACAAGCTTCCGCGTGGCTGGGGCAGGTGGATGAGAACTTCCAGCCGTTGAAAATGATGGCGCCGTTTACATTGCAGGGAACTGCTACTGTAAAGACTATCATGCCGGAAGGTGATTATAAGATTGAGGATACGATTGCTATCCTGACTGATGAGGAAGGAAATGATATTCCTGTGACTATGATTCAGAGGTGGCCTGTGAAACGTGCCATGACGAATTACAAGGAGAAACCGCGTCCTTTCAAACTGTTGGAAACCGGTGTGCGTGTGATTGATACGCTGAATCCGATTGTGGAAGGTGGTACCGGCTTTATACCGGGTCCGTTCGGTACAGGGAAGACGGTGCTTCAGCATGCTATTTCCAAACAAGCGGAAGCTGACATCGTAATTATCGCCGCTTGCGGTGAACGTGCGAACGAGGTTGTGGAGATCTTTACCGAATTCCCAGAACTGGTGGACCCGCACACGGGACGTAAACTTATGGAACGTACGATCATTATCGCCAATACTTCTAATATGCCGGTTGCTGCCCGTGAAGCATCTGTATATACAGCAATGACATTGGCAGAATATTATCGTTCTATGGGACTGAAAGTGTTGTTAATGGCGGATTCTACTTCACGTTGGGCGCAGGCGTTGCGTGAGATGTCCAACCGTATGGAAGAGTTGCCCGGACCAGATGCTTTCCCGATGGATATTTCGGCTATTATCTCAAACTTCTATGGCCGTGCCGGTTATGTGAAACTTTCTAATGGTGAAACGGGCTCAATTACTTTTATCGGTACGGTATCTCCTGCCGGTGGTAACTTGAAAGAGCCGGTAACTGAAAACACGAAGAAAGTGGCCCGTTGTTTCTACGCTTTGGAGCAGGACCGTGCTGATAAGAAACGTTATCCGGCTGTGAACCCGATTGATTCTTATTCTAAATATATCGAATATCCGGAATTTGAAGAATATATCAAAGGTCATATCAATGATGAATGGATTGGTAAGGTGAATGAACTCAAAACCCGTTTGCAACGTGGTAAGGAGATTGCCGAACAGATTAATATCCTTGGTGACGACGGTGTGCCGGTAGAATATCACGTTACTTTCTGGAAATCGGAATTGATCGACTTTGTTATCTTGCAGCAGGATGCATTCGATGAAATCGATGCCGTAACACCTATGGAACGTCAGGAGGATATCTTGAATATGGTGATTGACATCTGTCATACGGAGTTTGAATTTGATAACTTCAACGAAGTAATGGATTACTTCAAGAAGATGATTAATATCTGTAAGCAGATGAACTACTCGAAGTTCAAATCAGAGCAGTATGAGGGATTCCAACAGCAATTGAAGGAATTGATTGCCGAAAGAAGTATTAAACAGTAATTTGTAAATAGCTAAATTGTAAATATATAAATGGCAACAAAAGCTTTTCAAAAGATATATACCAAGATTACTCAGATTACTAAGGCTACCTGTTCGTTGAAAGCAACGGGAGTAGGGTATGATGAGCTTGCCACTGTGGATGGTAAACTGGCACAGGTGGTTAAGATTGCCGGTGACGATGTCACTTTGCAGGTATTTGAAGGTACAGAGGGTATTCCTACCAATGCTGAAGTCGTATTTCTCGGCAAATCTCCTACATTAAAGGTTAGTGAGCAGTTGGCAGGACGTTTCTTCAATGCTTTTGGTGACCCGATTGACGGTGGTCCCGAGATTGAAGGACAGGAAGTGGAAATCGGTGGTCCGTCAGTGAATCCGGTTCGGCGCAAACAACCGTCGGAACTGATTGCGACAGGTATTGCCGGTATCGACTTGAATAATACGCTGGTGTCCGGTCAGAAGATTCCATTTTTTGCTGACCCCGACCAGCCTTTCAACCAAGTAATGGCAAATGTGGCATTGCGTGCTGAAACAGATAAGATTATTCTGGGCGGTATGGGTATGACGAATGACGACTACTTGTACTTTAAGAATGTGTTCTCCAATGCTGGTGCTCTTGACCGTATTGTGAGTTTCATGAATACGACCGAGAATCCTCCGGTGGAACGTTTGTTGATTCCGGATATGGCGTTGACTGCTGCTGAATATTTTGCAGTAAATAATAATGAGAAGGTGTTGGTGTTGTTGACTGATATGACCAGCTACGCCGATGCGTTGGCAATTGTATCTAACCGTATGGACCAGATTCCTTCAAAAGACTCTATGCCGGGTTCGATTTATTCCGATTTGGCGAAGATTTACGAGAAGGCGGTGCAGTTCCCTTCTGGTGGTTCTATTACGATTATTGCGGTGACTACTTTGTCCGGTGGCGATATTACGCACGCTGTGCCTGATAATACAGGTTATATCACGGAAGGCCAGTTGTTCCTGCGTCGTGATAGTGATATTGGTAAGGTAATTGTCGATCCGTTCCGTTCATTGTCTCGTTTGAAACAGTTGGTAACCGGTAAAAAGACACGTAAGGACCACCCGCAGGTGATGAATGCTGCTGTACGTCTGTATGCCGATGCTGCTAATGCGAAGACCAAAATGGAAAACGGTTTCGACCTGACGAACTACGACGAACGTACGTTGGCTTTCGCGAAAGACTATTCCAACCAGTTGTTGGCCATTGATGTCAATCTTGATACGACTGAAATGTTAGACGTAGCTTGGGGCTTGTTCGGCAGATACTTCCGTCCGGAAGAAGTAAATATTAAGAAAGACCTGGTAGATCAATACTGGCCGAAAGGTGAATAATTAGCACTAGTAATAACTGATAATTAGTAATAACAACGTGGCTATAAAGTTTCAATATAACAAAACCTCCCTTCAGCAGCTCGAAAAGCAACTGAAAGTGCGGGTACGTACGCTTCCTATTATCAAGAATAAGGAAAGTGCCCTCCGCATGGAAGTGAAGCGCTGTAAAACGGAAGCTGCCGATTTGGAGGATAGGCTCGAACAACAAATTCAAGCCTATGAAGCCATGTTCGCCCTTTGGAATGAGTTTGACGCTTCATTGATAAAGGTGAATGATGTTCATCTTGGCGTGAAGAAGATTGCGGGTGTACGTGTACCGCTACTCGAAAATATAGATTTCGAGATACGTCCGTACAGTATGTTCAACGCTCCCAAGTGGTATGCCGACGGTATCCATTTGTTGGAAGAACTGGCCCATACGGCAATCGAACGCGAGTTTATGCTCGCCAAGCTGAATCTGTTAGAACATGCAAGGAAAAGACCACTCAGAAAGTGAACCTTTTTGAGAAGGTGCAGATACCAGGCTATCAGGATGCATTGCGAAAGATCAAACGATTTATGGAAGATGAAGAAAACCTGTCGAAGTCTTCGCAAAAGATCATGAAGTCTCATCAAGAAAAAAGGAAGGAGGTAGAAGCATGATTACAAAAATGAAGAAACTCACATTCCTGGTTTATCACAAGGAGTACGAAGAATTCCTGAACAGTCTGCGCGAACTTGGTGTGGTTCACATTGTGGAGAAGCAACAAGGTGCTGCCGATAATACGGAGTTGCAGGAGAATATTCGCCTTTTCAACCGCTTGGCGGCTACTCTGAAGTTGCTTCAAAATCAGAAGCATGAAAAGAATGCCGTGATTGCTACGGAAGGTGGAACGGCTACCCGCGGTATGCAAGTACTGGACGAGGTGGATGCTCTGCAGACGGAACACGGCAAGTTGTCCCAACAGCTACAAAGCTATGCGAAAGAGAAAGAAGTATTGGAAGTTTGGGGTAACTTTGAGCCGACCGGCATTCAGAAACTGAAAGACGCCGGTTATATAATCGGTTTCTATAGCTGTTCGGAAGGAAATTACAAAGAAGAATGGGAAACGGAATACAATGCAATGATTGTGAACCGTATTTCTTCCAAAGTATTCTTTGTGACTGTAACGAAGGCTGGACAGGAAGTGGACTTGGATGTGGAGCAGGCGAAACTTCCTGCATACTCTCTGTCACGTCTTGAAGCGCTTTATGATACGACCGAACAGGCAATCGAAGGGAATGAAAAGAAACTCGTTGCACTTTCCGAGACGGATATTCCTTCTTTGAAGGCAGCTTTGAAAGAGTTACAGAGTCAGATTGAATTCTCTAAGGTTGTATTGAGTTCCGAACAAACTGCCGGTGATAAGCTGATGTTGATTGAAGGATGGGCTCCCGCATACAGTAAAGTGGAAATAGAGGCTTATCTGAATGACGCACATGTATATTATGAGATTACGGATCCGATGCCGGGTGATAATGTTCCTATTCGATTGAATAATAAAGGATTCTTTGCCTGGTTCGAACCGATCTGTAAGTTGTATATGCTTCCGAAGTATAATGAACTGGACTTGACTCCGTTCTTTGCCCCGTTCTTTATGGTATTTTTCGGACTCTGTCTGGGAGACTCGGGATATGGACTTTTCTTGTTCCTCGGAGCAACGGCATATCGCTTACTGGCAAAGAAGGTAACTCCGTCAATGAAGTCGATTATTTCACTGATACAGGTACTGTCTGCTTCAACCTTCTTCTGCGGTTTGCTGACGGGTACATTCTTCGGAGCGAATATCTATGATTTGGATTGGCCTATCGTGCAACGTCTGAAACATGCGGTCCTGATGGACAACAACGATATGTTCCGGCTGTCGCTGATTTTGGGTGTTATCCAGATTCTGTTCGGTATGGTACTGAAAGCTGTGAATCAGACAATCCAGTTTGGTTTCAAATATGCAATAGCAACGATCGGATGGATTATCCTACTGGTTTCAACGGCTGTTTCGGCTTTATTCGCTTCTTCGGAGTTGTTGTCGATGGGAGGTACGGCATATAAGGTTGTTCTGTGTATTTCCGGTGCTATGATATTCCTTTTCAACACTCCGGGAAAGAACATATTTATGAATATCGGACTCGGTTTGTGGGATTCATATAACATGGTTACCGGTCTGCTGGGAGATGTTTTATCATACGTTCGTCTTTTTGCCCTTGGACTTTCAGGAGGTATTCTGGCGGGAGTATTCAACAGTCTGGCGGTAGGTATGAGTCCGGATAATGTAATAGCAGGACCTATTGTAATGGTGCTGATTTTTGTTATCGGTCATGCAATCAATATGTTTATGAATGTGCTCGGTGCAATGGTTCACCCGATGCGTCTGACGTTCGTTGAGTTTTTCAAGAACTCCGGTTATGAAGGTGGCGGCAAAGAGTACAAGCCTTTTAAAAATTAAGAATTAAAGAATTAAACAATAAAAAATAGAATAAGATTATGGAAATGAATTTGTTTATTGCCTATATTGGCATCGCGGTTATGGTTGGTTTGTCAGGCATTGGTAGTGCTTACGGAGTAACTATTGCAGGTAATGCTGCTATCGGCGCATTGAAGAAGAATGATAGTGCATTCGGTAACTTCCTTGTGTTGACTGCACTTCCGGGTACACAGGGTTTGTATGGTTTTGCCGGTTACTTTATGTTCCAGACCATTTTCGGCATCCTGACTCCTGAAATTACTGCTATTCAGGCTTCAGCCGTTCTTGGTGCAGGTATTGCTTTGGGATTGGTTGCGTTGTTCTCTGCTATTCGTCAGGGACAGGTTTGTGCAAACGGTATCGCTGCTATCGGCCAGGGACACAATGTTTTTAGTAATACATTGATTTTGGCCGTATTCCCAGAACTTTATGCTATCGTTGCTTTAGCTGCAACTTTCTTGATCGGTAGTGCGCTAGCATAATTTTTTTCTGCAAGAAACTTTTTCAATAAAGAACTTTCAATCCCCTTGTGAATGCCGTTTTGCATTTGCAAGGGGATGTTCTTTTTTCTTTGTCAACCAACTTTTCTTTCTTCTTATTAACTCATATTTTTCGCATAAAGTATTATTTTTCAAAGAATAATGTGTACTTTTGCACTCGCATACTAAAAAGAGTTTTAATATATTATATGGTAAAAGATTTATTAACCCCCGATTATATCTTCGAAGCCAGTTGGGAAGTGTGCAACAAGGTAGGAGGAATTTATACTGTTTTGTCTACAAGGGCAAATACGTTGCAAACTAACTTCCGTGACAAATATTTTTTTATAGGGCCGGATGTGTGGCAAGGAAAGGACAATCCCTTGTTTATAGAATCTGACAATCTTTAGTGCGGCATGGAAAGAACATGCCCTCAAGAAAGATGACCTTTCTGTCCGTGTCGGACGTTGGAATATTCCGGGTGAACCCATTGTTATTCTCGTTGACTTTCAGCCTTTTTTTGAGAAAAAGAATGAAATCTATACTGAAATGTGGAATCACTTTCAAGTCGATTCATTGCATGCTTACGGCGATTATGACGAAGCATCCATGTTTCGTATGCTGCCGGAAAAGTGGTGGAAAGCTTCTATCGCTACAACCTGACCGAAAATGATAAGGTCATTTATCAGGCACATGAATGGATGACCGGCCTGGGAGCACTGTATCTGCAATTGGCTGTTCCCGAAATAGGAACCATCTTCACCACCCATGCCACTTCTATCGGCCGTAGCATTGCCGGAAACGATAAACCTTTATATGACTATCTGTTTGCTTATAACGGCGATCAGATGGCACAGGAGCTGAATATGCAGTCGAAGCACTCGATTGAAAAGCAGACTGCGCATCACGTTGACTGCTTTACGACGGTGAGCGAAATCACCAACAACGAGTGTAAGGAACTGCTTGATAAAGCCGCCGATGTAGTATTGATGAACGGTTTCGAGGACGATTTCGTTCCTCAGGGAAGCGCTTTCACCGGTAAGCGCAAACGTGCGCGTGCATTGATGTTGAATGTGGCCAATAAGCTTCTGGGTACCCATATGGACGATGACACATTAATTATCGGCACCAGTGGACGTTACGAGTTTAAGAACAAAGGGATCGACGTGTTTCTGGAATCATTGAACCGTTTGAACCGGGACAAGGACCTGCAGAAGAACGTGCTGGCATTTGTCAATGTACCGGGTTGGGTGGGAGAGCCCCGCGAGGATTTGCAGACACGGCTGAAAAGCAAAGAAAAATTCGATACTCCGCTCGAAGTACCTTTCATTACCCATTGGCTGCATAACATGACCCACGACCAAGTTCTGGATATGCTCAAATATCTTGGTATGGAAATCGTCCGGAAGATAAAGTGAAGGTGATTTTCGTTCCGTGCTATCTGGACGGAAAAGATGGAATCCTGAACAAAGAATATTATGATCTGATATTGGGAGAAGACTTGAGTGTCTATCCTTCTTATTACGAACCTTGGGGATACACTCCGCTTGAGAGTGTGGCATTCCGCGTACCTACTATTACAACAGACCTGGCAGGCTTCGGCCTTTGGGTGAACAGCCTGAAAAATCAGCATGGCATCGATAATGGGGTAGAGGTGTTACACCGTTCGGACTATAATTACTCAGAGGTAGCCGACGGTATCAAAGATACGATCGCACTGTTCTCGGGTAAAACAGATAATGAGGTGAAAGAGATCCGCAAACAAGCTGCGGCTGTGGCCGAACAGGCTCTATGGAAGCATTTCATCAAATATTATTACGAGGCTTATGACATCGCCTTGCGTAATGCCATGAAGCGTCAACTAAACTAAGTATTTATTCATCAACAAGTAAACAATAACATTATGAAAATTAAAGTAAGTAATGTGAATACTCCGAATTGGAAGGAGGTAACTGTAAAGTCACGTGTTCCTGCGGAATTAGAGAAACTATCTGAACTGGCACGCAACATTTGGTGGGCGTGGAATTATGAAGCTACTGAACTCTTCAGAGACTTGGATCCGACTCTCTGGAAAGAAGCCGGTCAGAATCCTGTGCTTTTGCTTGAACGTATGAGTTACGAAAAACTGGAAGCTTTATCAAAAGATAAAGTAATCCTGAAACGCATGAACGATGTATATGCTAAATTTAGAGACTACATGGATGTGACGCCCGATAACAAACGTCCGTCAGTGGCTTACTTTAGCATGGAATATGGTTTGAATCATGTTCTTAAAATATATTCCGGTGGTCTGGGTGTATTGGCCGGCGACTATCTGAAAGAAGCTTCGGACAGTAATGTAGATCTGTGTGCAGTAGGTTTCCTGTATCGCTATGGTTACTTTACACAAACCCTGTCGATGGACGGACAGCAGATTGCCAATTACGAGGCACAGAACTTCGGACAACTCCCTATTGACCGCGTGACGGATGCAGACGGCAAACCGTTGGTAGTAGATGTGCCTTATATGGATTACTACGTACATGCAAATGTATGGAGAGTGAACGTAGGACGCGTTTCTTTGTATCTGCTCGATACAGACAATGAAATGAACAGCGAGTTTGACCGTCCTATCACTCACCAGCTGTACGGAGGTGACTGGGAAAACCGTTTGAAACAAGAGATCCTGCTGGGTATCGGCGGTATGCTGACACTGAAGGCATTGGGTATCAAGAAAGATATTTATCACTGTAACGAAGGACACGCCGCCCTGATCAATGTTCAGCGTATCTGCGATTATGTAGCTACCGGTCTGACTTTCAACCAGGCTATCGAGTTGGTTCGTGCATCTTCACTGTATACGGTTCACACTCCGGTGCCTGCCGGTCACGACTACTTTGACGAAGGATTGTTCGGTAAATATATGGGCGGATATCCCGTTAAGATGGGTATCAGCTGGGACGACCTGATGGACCTTGGACGTAACAATCCGGGTGATAAGGGCGAACGTTTCTGTATGTCTGTATTTGCTTGCAACACTTCTCAGGAAGTGAACGGTGTAAGCTGGCTGCACGGAAAAGTTTCTCAGGAGATGTTCTCTTCTATCTGGAAGGGATACTTCCCCGAAGAGAGCCATGTGGGTTATGTGACCAATGGTGTACACTTCCCCACCTGGAGCGCTACCGAATGGAAACAGCTTTATGCTAAATACTTCAACGAAAACTTCCTGTACGATCAGTCAAATCCGAAGATCTGGGAAGCTATCTATAATGTGCCCGATGAAGAGATCTGGAAGACTCGCGTGACGATGAAGAACAAGCTGGTGGATTATATCCGTAAGCAGTTCCGTGAAACGTGGTTGAAGAACCAGGGAGATCCTTCACGCATTGTATCGCTGTTGGACAAGATCAATCCGAATGCATTGCTGATCGGTTTCGGCCGCCGTTTTGCCACTTACAAACGTGCTCACTTGTTGTTCACCGATCTGGAACGCTTGTCTAAGATCGTTAACAATCCCGATTATCCGGTACAGTTCCTCTTCACAGGTAAGGCTCACCCGCACGATGGTGCAGGCCAGGGGCTGATCAAGAGAATCGTTGAGATCTCTCAGCGTCCGGAATTCCTGGGTAAGATCATCTTCCTTGAAAACTACGATATGCAGTTGGCCCGTCGTCTGGTGACCGGAGTTGATATCTGGTTGAATACTCCGACCCGTCCGCTCGAAGCATCCGGTACATCGGGTGAGAAAGCGTTGATGAATGGTGTATTGAACTTCTCTGTACTCGACGGATGGTGGCTTGAAGGTTACCGCGAAGGTGCAGGTTGGGCATTGACCGAAAAACGTACTTATCAGAACCAGGAACATCAGGATCAGCTCGACGCAGCTACTATCTACAGTATCCTCGAAACAGAAATCCTGCCGCTGTATTATGCACGCAACAAGAAGGGATACTCTGAAGGCTGGATTAAGAGTGTAGAAAACTCGATCGCCCAGATCGCTCCTCACTATACCATGAAGCGTCAGCTCGACGATTACTACAGCAAGTTCTACTGCAAGGAAGCTAAACGTTTCAAAGAACTGTCTGCCAATGACAATGCAAAGGCAAAAGAGATAGCAGCCTGGAAAGAAGAAGTCGTTGCTAAGTGGGACTCTATCGAGATCGTTTCAAAAGAGAGGGAAGCAGACATTGCACAAGGCGATATCGAAAGCGGCAAAGAGTATACCATTACAGTTGTCGTTGACGAGAAAGGATTGAACGATGCAGTGGGACTGGAGTTGGTTACAACTTATACGACTCCGGAAGGCAAGCAGCATGTATATTCGGTAGAACCATTCAGTGTGATCAAGAAAGAAGGCGACCTGTATACATTCCAGGCTAAGCACAGCTTGTCGAATGCAGGAAGCTTTAAAGTGGCATACCGTATGTTCCCGAAAAATCAGGATCTGCCTCACCGTCAAGACTTCTGCTACGTACGTTGGTTCGTCTGATTGATGTAGAGTAAAGAGAGATTTACCAGATTTATTTTGAAGGGCTGTTTTGAAGTGTATACTGTCAAGACAGCCCTTTATTGCTTAAAGTCGATGTATTATGAGAAGGATTTTATTTTTATTGCTTTTGCACTGTGCAGTTTGTGGCAATTGAGAGCTCAGGCTGATACGGCTTCGTTCCTGTTTGATAAGTATGAAGATGCCCAAGTGCTCCTGAGAGCCGGAGGCGAATTGAAGTCTAAAATGAACTACAGTATAGTAGTCAATAAGTTTTATTTTATAGACCCTCAGGATAAGCAGGTGAAAGAGCTTGCCAATCCGGGAGATATTCTGCTGATCAAGATAGCGGGACGTACATTTTATCCCGAATCCAACGGAGCCGGTATAGAAATGTTGCCGACCAAACCGGTGGTTTACGTTCAGTATAAAGCTACCGCCCGTAAGGAAGCTCCCATGGGGGCTTATGGTACCCGTTCGGAAACAACGGCAGTTCAGAGCTATGGCACCATAACGAGCACGGACAGTCTTACAAGCTGGAAGGTGAAAAAAATTATTGTCAGCAATCGGCACCATGTCTATTGGGTGGAGAAGGATGATAAAATGAAGCAGTTCCGTAACTTTAAGCAACTTGCCAAAATCTACTCAAAACATCGTGCGGAGGTGGAGAAGTATATTGAAGATAATAAGGTGAATTTTGAAGATGTGGATCAGATTGTGAAGCTCTGTGCTTATGCCGATTCACTGAAATAAATCGAAAGCCCGTACCTGATTCATATTCACCACAGATTACACAGATTTACACAGATAAATAGGATGGGTTTTCAGTAGATTAAAGCTATTCTGTGTGAATCTGTGTAATCTGTGGTGAATTATGATATGGTATTCCGCTGATTACTTATTCAGCACTTCTTCCAGTTTGGTCTGAAGCTTTTCGCCGTGCAGGCCGCGTGCCAGGATCGTTCCGTCAGCGTCCACCAACATGGTGTGGGGGATACTGTTTACAGCATACAACTGTGCACCTTCATTTTGCCAGCCTTTCAGGTCGGACATCTGAGGCCATGTGATGTTCAGCTTCTTGATGGCATCTTTCCATTTATCGGCATCCTGATCCAGAGATACACCTACGATTTCGAAGTTTTTGCCTTTATATTTAGCATAAGCTTCTACAATGTTAGGCATTTCGCGGCGGCATGGGCCACACCAGCTTGCCCAGAAGTCAACCAATACCACTTTGCCTTTGCCTACATAGTCAGACAGTTTCACCGGTTTTCCGTCAGGGGTCAGCATTTCGAAGTCGATGAATTTCTGTCCGGCGGCAGTAGCTTTCTGCTTTTCAGTGATATCCTTGATTTTCACAATCGTTTCGTCATTCTGATAGTTGGCGGGAATTTGTTTCAGCAGAGCGTCGTTATCCTCGGTAGAGTTTTCATAGAAGCTTTGTTTGAACAACATGATACCTACCGGATTGGTGATATTCTTCTGTACGCCTTCTTTGATAGCCTGGCTGTACGCCTCTTCCAGTTCTGAAAATTCTTTTTGTTTAGCCATCTTCTGGTCATCGGTCAATGTGCTGTCGCCCATAGCCTGATAGATAGCGGCTTGTTTCTGGTCGATTGCATTTATCTTGTTCCGTATCTCCTGATAAGCATCGTTGTTCGGAGTACCGGTTTGCCGATTTATCGTCTTTAGACAGGTTTACCTTGATTTTACCGTTTTCGAGGAAGAAATCCACATAGACTCCGTCGCCGTCTTTAGAATAAGTGATGTAGCGGTTCACTACGGAATCCTGTGCGCCTTCGAATGTAAATGTTCCGTTAGCGATGATAGCTGTGTCCAGTTTGTTGAACTGTCTGTTCACACGTTCCTGGATAAATACAGTATCTCCGTCGGCAGCGCCTTCCACAGTACCTGTTATTACATAACCGGGTTTGTTGGTGTTACAAGATGCCACTCCGAGAGCAATTGCTGCAACAGCCAGATAAGTTAACTTTTTCATTGCTTTAGTATGTTTAGTGAATAAATATTTATGCAAAGATAGGTGTTTTTTTAATTCCGGATAGAATTTCTCTGTTATATTAGATTAACATGTATGTACGAATCGGATAAATGTGTACCTTTGCACCCCAAATTAGTATGAATATGCAAGAAAGCAAATCCATTATTGAGGTGAATGGTGTGTCTAAATTCTTCGGTGAGAAGACTGCCTTGGATCATGTGACCCTGAATGTAAAGAAAGGTGAGTTCGTCACCATTCTGGGGCCTTCGGGATGTGGCAAGACTACTTTGTTGCGCCTTATCGCCGGCTTCCAGACAGCTTCGGAAGGCGAGATAAAAATATCGGGGAAAGAAATCACACAAACTCCTCCACACAAACGTCCGGTAAACACGGTATTCCAGAAATACGCTCTGTTCCCGCATCTGAATGTATATGATAATATCGCTTTTGGGCTGAAACTGAAGAAAATGCCCAAGCAGACCATTGAGAAGAAGGTAAAAGCCGCTTTGAAGATGGTGGGGATGACCGATTACGAATATCGTGATGTAGATTCGCTGTCCGGCGGACAGCAGCAGCGTGTGGCCATTGCCCGTGCCATCGTCAACGAACCGGAAGTGTTGCTGCTTGACGAGCCCTTGGCAGCTCTCGACCTGAAAATGCGTAAAGACATGCAGATGGAGTTGAAGGAGATGCATAAATCTCTGGGGATCACTTTTGTGTATGTCACTCACGATCAGGAAGAAGCACTGACGCTAAGCGATACGATTGTAGTCATGAGCGAGGGACGCATCCAGCAGATTGGTACTCCGATCGATATATATAACGAGCCTATCAATTCGTTTGTAGCCGATTTCATCGGAGAAAGTAATATCCTGAACGGAGTGATGATCCACGACAAACTGGTACGTTTCTGTAATACCGAATTCGAGTGTGTAGACGAAGGTTTTGGCGAGAACATGCCCGTGGACGTAGTGATCCGTCCGGAAGACCTTTACATCTTTCCGGTTTCGGAAGCGGCGCAACTGACCGGTGTGGTGCAATCGTCTGTCTTTAAAGGCGTACATTACGAAATGACGGTTCTCTGCAATGGCTATGAATTTCTGGTACAAGACTATCATCATTTTGAAGTCGGGGCTCTCGTCGGGTTGCTGGTGAAGCCGTTCGATATTCATATTATGAAGAAAGAGCGTGTGTGCAATACTTTTGAAGGCAAGCTGATCGACGAAACCCATGTAGAGTTTTTGGGATGCAACTTCGAGTGTGCTCCTGTCATGGGGATCGAAGCAGGCAGCGAGGTGAAGGTGGAAGTCGGTTTCGACAACGTGATTCTTCAGGACAACGAAGAAGACGGTGCACTGACCGGAGAGGTGAAGTTTATCCTTTATAAGGGTGACCATTATCATCTGACTGTGCTTTCGGATTGGGACGAGAATGTGTTTGTAGATACGAACGACGTATGGGACGATGGCGACCGTGTAGGTATCACCATCCCCCCGGACGGTATCAGAGTAATTAAGAACTAATAAAATAAGAGTTAAGAGTGAAAAGATTATCGGTCTTTTTTTCATCACGTAAGAGTTGGACACTCCCTTACATTATCTTTTCGGCGATCTTCGTCGTTATTCCGCTACTCCTTATCGTGGTTTATGCTTTCACCGATGACAGCGGACATCTGACTTTGGAAAACTTTGCGAAGTTTTTTCAGCACCACGAAGCTATCAATACCTTTGTCTATTCCATCGGTATTGCCATTATTACCACCATTGTCTGTATCCTGCTGGGCTATCCGGCAGCCTGGATACTGAGCAACGCAAAACTGAACCGGTCGAAAACAATGGTCGTACTGTTTATTCTTCCCATGTGGGTCAACATTCTGGTACGTACGTTGGCTACGGTAGCCTTGTTCGACTTCTTCAGTGTTCCGCTCGGTGAGGGTGCCCTGATATTCGGTATGGTCTATAACTTCATACCATTTATGATTTACCCCATCTACAACACTTTGCAAAAGATGGATCACAGTTATATTGAGGCTGCGCAGGATCTGGGTGCCAATCCCGTTCAGGTCTTTTTTAAGGCCGTGCTTCCGCTTTCCATGCCGGGGGTGATGAGCGGCATCATGATGGTTTTCATGCCTACTATCTCAACCTTTGCCATTGCCGAGTTGTTGACGATGAACAATATCAAACTGTTTGGTACCACAATCCAGGAGAATATCAATAACAGTATGTGGAACTATGGCGCGGCCCTGTCGCTGATTATGTTGCTGCTGATTGCCGCGACCTCTCTGTTCAGCACCGACGACAAAGATAATACGAACGAAGGAGGTGGGCTATGGTAAAGAAGATTTTCGCTCAGACCTATTTGTGGATTCTGCTTTTGCTGCTCTATTCGCCTATCGTGATTATAATGATCTACTCTTTTACCGAGGCAAAAGTGCTGGGCAACTGGACCGGATTCTCCACAAAACTGTATTCGTCACTGTTCACTACCGGCACTCACCATTCGCTGATGAATGCGCTGATCAATACCGTGACCATTGCTTTGATTGCAGCTACGGCTTCCACCCTGCTGGGGAGTATCACTGCTATCGGCATCTTCAACCTGAAGGCACGTTCGCGGAAGGCCATCAGCTTTGTGAACAGCATTCCTATCCTGAATGGGGATATTATTACCGGTATTTCACTGTTTCTGTTGTTTGTGTCGCTGGGGATATCGCAGGGATATACGACCGTTGTACTGGCACACATCACTTTCTGTACTCCTTATGTGGTACTCAGCGTGTTGCCCCGTCTCAAGCAGATGAATCCTAATATTTACGAAGCCGCCCTCGATCTGGGAGCGACTCCGATGCAGGCACTCCGCAAAGTGATTGTTCCGGAGATTCGTCCGGGAATGATTAGCGGTTTCATGCTTGCGCTGACACTTTCTATCGATGATTTTGCGGTAACGGTATTTACGATCGGTAACGAAGGTCTCGAGACACTTTCCACCTATATCTATGCCGATGCCCGCAAAGGAGGGCTGACTCCGGAACTGCGTCCGCTTTCGACCATTATTTTCGTGGTGGTGCTGGCCTTGCTGATTGTCATTAACCGGCGTGCCGGAAAAGAGAAAAAGTGATACCTGACGTTGGTCGGCCTCGCCGTTTAAAGCGAGAGACCGCCGGTTTAAACCCCAACTGTCATTGCTTTTAAAGTATAGTGTCCGTTGGTTTGAAACCCACGTCCTTTGGGTTTTAAACCTAAAATAGAAGAGAATTTACGAGAATCAAGAAATAGTATAAAGTGTTAATGAATAAGCTGTTAATAACTCTTTGCCTTGCAGCGTCGTTTATGCTTTCCGGTTGTTACAATTCCGGTGAGCCCCGCGAAAAGGTATTGAAAATTTATAACTGGGCCGATTACATCGGTGACGGAGTGCTGGAAGATTTCCAGGCATATTATAAGGAGCAGACAGGCGAGGATATTCGTATTGTCTATCAAACTTTCGATATCAACGAAATCATGTTGACCAAGATCGAAAAAGGGCACGAAGATTTTGATGTGGTATGCCCTTCGGAATACATCATCGAGCGGATGTTGAAGAAAGACTTGCTGTTGCCCATCGACACCGTTTTTCCCCATTCGCCCGACTACATGAATGACGTGTCTCCTTATATCCGGGAACAGATCGATAAGTTGAGTCAACCCGGACGCGTTGCCAGTCATTATGCCGTGTGTTACATGTGGGGAACGGCTGGGATACTGTATAACAAGGCTTTTGTTCCCGATGCGGATGCCGAAAGTTGGAGTTGCCTTTGGGATCGGAAATATGCCGGCAAGATATTGATGAAAGACAGTTACCGCGATGCGTACGGGACGGCCATCATTTACGCACATGCCCGTGATCTGGCCGGAGGCAGGGTGACAGTAGAGGATCTGATGAACGACTATTCTCCCCGTGCAATGGAGATTGCCGAAAAATACCTCAAGGCGATGAAACCCAATATAGCCGGTTGGGAGGCAGACTTCGGTAAAGAGATGATGAACCAAAAATAAAGCATGGCTCAATATGACCTGGAGCGGAGATGCCAAATGGGCCATCGAAGAAGCGGATGCGGTAGGAGTGGACCTGGACTATGTAGTGCCTCGGGAAGGAAGCAACATCTGGTATGACGGCTGGGTGATTCCTAAGTATGCCGGCAATCCGGAAGCTGCCAGCTATTTCATCAACTTTATGTGCCGTCCCGACATTGCTTTGCGGAATATGGAAGCGAGCGGTTATGTAAGTGCTGTGGCTTCGCCTGAAATCATGGAGGCGAAGACAGACACCACCCTGACTTATTATTCGGATTTTGAGCTATTTCTTCGGACCGGGAGCAGACAGCCTGCAGATTGACAAGATACAGTACCCGGACCGTAAGGTGGTAGAACGTTGTGCCATGATTCGTGATTTCGGCGATAAGACGAAAGATGTTCTTGAAATCTGGTCGCGCATTAAGGGAGACAATCTGGGAGTGGGCATTACGATCCTGATCTTCGTAGTAGTAGGTTTGATGAGCGGCTGGATGATTTATAAACGGATACAGCGCTATAAACACAAGAAGATGCAGAGGCGCCGGAGCCGTAGGCGGAAAAAACAGAGGTGAGACTAAAGCATCGTCAAAATCTCAATTTTAATAAAAAAATAAAAGAAAATGATGATTTTGTTTCTCAGTCTGTTGTAAATGTCTATATTTACCGCGTATTAAAGATTTCTGATAGGATGTGTTTTATTTCCAAGGTACTTGTAGAGTAATTTATCTCCTTATTAAGACTTCTCTAAGATAACTAAATTTTATTAATTGTATTAATTTATTTTTTCTAATGAACATTTTTATTTGCAGGTATCAGCTATAATCTTAGCAATGCTGATTTAGGAGAATTATTCGAAGAGTTTGGAGAAGTTATTTCAGCCAAAATCGTTATGGACAGAGAAACTGGCCGTTCTAAAGGATTCGGTTTTGTAGAAATGCCTAATGACGAAGAGGGAAATGCTGCCATCGCAGCACTGAACGAAAAAGAAATAGACGGAAAGACACTTGCCGTATCAGTTGCACGTCCGAGAGAAGAAGGCCCGCGTCGTAACAGCAATTACGGTGGTGGTAATCGTGGCGGCTATGGTAACAACCGTGGTGGTGGTTACGGTGGTGGTAATCGTGGCGGCGGCTATGGCGGCGGTCGTGACAGATATTAATCGAACAAGATTACCTGTTTGTCAAAACAGACTTATAGAGGAGATGCCCGGATTTGTTCCGGGCATCTTTTTTTATGATTTTTGTCGCTACTCCCTTTCCGTGTATATAGATAAATTCTGAAACGAATCAAAAAAATCTACGGAGTATTCGTAGATTATTCGTTTTTATTTTTATCTTTGCATGATATAGAAATGGAGAGTTTATGAAGAATATCAGGCAATTTCATCTCCTAAGTTCAATTCTGGGGGGAGTATTTTTATTTTCTTCCTGTTCGGTCGTTCCCAAGGCCGAAGAGAAAAATCTTTCGGAGCAATGGCCGGTGGTCGCTTCCTATCAATGGGCCGGTCAAGACTCGGTTGTGGTATGTGACCTCAGCTTGCTGAAAGATACGGTTGACTTACCGTTCAGTTTCTTTTTGAAAGACTTTCAAATCATCAAGCTCGATAACCGTGATGAAGCGATGGTCGGAGAAAACAATCTGTGTGTTTCCGAAAATTACATCCTTGTCTACGGTTCTGTTTATGAACTCCATCCCTGCCGGTTATTTACTAAAAAAGGAGAGTTTGTTACCAATATAGGTGCTATCGGGCAAGGGCCGGGAGAGTATCGTGCCGTATACAAAGCGGAGATTGACGAAAAACATAATTGTATCTATCTGATGCCTTTCGCTAACAGCAATGCCATCTATGTTTATGATCTGGCTGGGAAACCGTTGCGTTCCATTCCGTTACATCAGTCGGTCTCCAAGGCTGTATTCAAAGTCGATGCCGATAAACGTGAACTTACGGTGGGGGCACTTCCCTTTACCGGATACCCTTTTGTGGCATGGGTACAGGATTTTGAAGGACATCTGCTCGATTCGGTTCCTGCTGCCAGGCATCTGTCTGTTCTTCCCGATTATAGCAATGAGGTGATGTACGGTGCCAATACGGAAGTATTCGATTTTTATATCAGCACCTTCTTTGAACTGCGTCCCGATACGCTTTATCATTATATCCGTTCGGGAAGCAGGCTGAAGCCCCGCTTCACACTCAACATTGGAGACAGGAAACGTTCGATAACCACATTCTATGAGTTGCCTCAGGCCTATGTAGGCAGATTGATGGTAGAGGAACAAGTGGGTGATGGAATGTGGGAGACGAAATCACCTTCGAACTTTATAGTGGATAAGGCATCGTTGCGCGGAACTTTTTTCCGGGTGATCAATGACTTTGCGGGAGGGATGCCGGATCGGTTGTGGACCCCTTGGTCACTCCGTAACAAACAATATATAAGGCTGGTGGAACCGGGAGTGCTGAAAGCGGAAATAGAGTCTTATCTCTCCTCGACAGATGGTAGGAAGGGGAAGAATAGGAAAAAGTTACAGGAATTGTGTGAGTCGATCGGTGAGGAAGATAATAGTTATGTGATATACGCTAAACAGAAAGGAGTTCAGTAATGGAAAAAGTATTTGGAATATTGTTATTGGTTTTATTCGTTTGCACTTCATGTGGCGATAAAAGTGAACCTTCATTTAAAGTGTACGATGAATACTCTAAGGAGAAGAAGGTAGAGAAAAAGAATAATATCGGGAAGGCAACCTATATCTTTTGGATAAACAAAACGGAAGCCAAAAAATTGCGCGGGTTGACTTCAATATAAAATGTAAAGTGACGATCAACGAGGATGGTAGTATAAAGATTCTCGGGTATGAAAAAGAACAGCCCTATACGGTAACGAAAAGTTTAAAAAAATACTTGAAAACTTTCAGGGTAGACAAGGAGGCTTTGGCAGATGGAAGAGTTAAGGTCGGCGATCAGGTGGTCTTTCTGCGTTATGTCGTGCTGAAGTAGAGCGTTCTCTGTGGGCCATTCCGTAGCTGAGATGATCCAATAAAAAATCCTCCCCGGCGGACCGGAGAGGATTTTATTGTTTTAATCCTATTTACGAATGATAGATACTGCCGATTATTCAGCAGCAGCTTCAGTTGCAGCTTCTTCTGCCGGAGCAGCTTCTTCTGCGGGAGCTTCAGCAGCAGCCTTAGCAGCTTCTTCAGCAGCTTTCTTTTCAGCCAATGCTTTTGCTTTTACTTCGTTTACTTTCTTTTCAGCTTCCAGACGTGCTTTTGCTTCAGCTTTCTTAGCTTCCTCTTCTTTAGCTTTCAGAGCAGACAGACCTGACTGTTTGTTGTTCTTCCAAGCTTCGAATTTAGCTTCAGCTTCAGCTTCACCAAATGCGCCTTTAGCTACACCGCCGAGGAGGTGTTTCTTCATGTAAACGCCTTCACGTGAAAGGATGTTGCGAACTGTGTCTGAAGGTTGTGCACCTACCAGCACCCAGTGCAAGGCACGTTCGAAATTCAAATCTACTGTAGCAGGATTGGTGTTAGGGTTGTAAGTACCAATCTTCTCTGTAAATTTACCATCACGTGGTGCTCTGCTGTCTGCAATAACGATAGAGTAGAAAGCGTAGCTTTTACGTCCATGTCTTTGCAATCTAATTCTTGTTGCCATTTTAATAAATGTTTTTTAATGAATGATTTGAATTAATGCTACTAACTCGTAATAGCGGGTGCAAAGATAAAGGGTTTTGTTTTGATTGACAAAGACTTCCGGTTCTTTTTTATAATTATCGGGATGTTCGGAGCTTTTTCACTCTGTCCGATTATTCTTCTCTGATTAATTTTAGCATGTACACCAAAGTCTGTTCTTGGGTCAGAAGCCGTTTATCCTTACCTGCGAAACGAGTCTTGATGGTTAGCGTATATTCTCCGGTGGGCAGTGAATCCGGTATCTTGAATTTGAGGATATGCGGTTCGTTCATTTCGAACGGTGGGTCGATGCAGATAACTTCTCCATTTTGGTGGGAGAGTTGGATTGCTTCACAGACAGGTTTGTTTCCGTTCTCTATTTTAATATTACATCCGGTAACTAAAACCATTCCACCCGGAGTGATTTTTCCGTCTATTTGTCCTGTTGTCAGATCGGTTACCAGACCGATATGCGGGGTTGCCTTTTCTTTAATCATTGTTTTGCTTGTAGTTTTTAAGGGGCTTGATTATGGGGGCAAAAGTACACATAAAGAGAGTTGTCCGGTAGAAAAGACGATAGATGGTTTAATAGATTATTGGTTTAAAACACGTTATTTGAGGCTATATACGGACTTTCCCGCTTTGAGGTTGGTTCTCTTCTCGCACAAATAGCATATATTTGCTGTCATTCATTTATTGTACTTCTTATATGCGATATTGTATTTTGATATTTGGGTTTATTCTACTCTTTTTTTTGTCCTGTCGGATGTAAACAATCATCCACAGTGACACCACTTTCTTTTAAAGAGTGGATGACCCATCATCCCGGGGAGTGTATCGAACATTATATGGGGCTGCACGATTCGCTTTTTCGAAGCGGGACGTTATGATATGCTCACGGACATTTACAGCGGGATGTTTCTCTATATGCCTTCCGATCCGGATGGTAATCCGGATACACTTCGCAGACAATTATTGCGTATCATGCCGTTGTACAATCAAGTTTTATCAAAAACAGGAGCTTATGAAGCTGCCGTACAGTTGCTCGACAGTATTCGTCTTTCCGGACACCCGTTTCTGACGGGATATTGTGCTTATCCTCTTTGGGCTTTCGAAGCGCAGAACAGTTTGATGACGGATGATAATAGACGCACAGAGGCATTGGCCGATTCTTTTGCCGTGCTATTGCCACCGGACGATCAGTCGGTCGTCATGCTGTGTTGCCACATGGTTTCGTGGGCTTACCACTTCAGCAGTGCTCGCCCGAATGTAGCGTGCCGGATGCAGGAACGGGCTGTAGAGGCTTATCGGCGGGGTGGGGAAACCCAAGATGTGGGAGCCATATTGGCACGGTTGGGATACTATTACAGGCGCGAAGGGCGATATGTAAAAGCTGTTGATCTGTCCCTCGCAGCTGTTGAATGGTATGATAAACATCCCGGTATTGCTACGGATGGCATGATACGAGCCTATGCCGATCTTGCTGCCTTATATTCTACCCTTGCCCTCACCGAGAAAGCTTTGGAGATCAATGCGAGAGTGATTCGGATGGCTGCCCGTGAAGACAGCATGGCGCTGTGCGGGGCCTATCGTGTGCGTTCTTCTTTTTTATGGATCTGGAACAGGTTGATTCGGCTGCTTTTTATCTGGGTAAAGAGAGAGAAGTGGCGCAACGGATGGGAGAGAGAAGTCTAAAGACGTGGCGCAGAGACCGGGCTAAATATTGGTTACAGATGTGTCCCGACTCCAATGCGGCGGCACTGCGTGATATGGAAGCTATTTTTGCCGACAGTGCCGGTGTACGTCCTGCCACCCATTCAGGCACCCGATACTGGCTGGGATTGGCTCTGGTAAGAGACGGACAGGAAGAGCGTGGTCTTGCCATGATGGAACAAGCGCATTGTGAATTTGCCTATATGGACTGGGATGAAATGGAAGCCTTTGCGGCAAAAGGACTTTTGGGAATCTATGCTTCACGCCATTTGGGTTCGAGGATGTTGGAGTTTTATCCCCGATATGCCGCTTTACAAGATTCGCTGAATGAAAAAGACAAGTTGCGCTATACCGCTGCGGCCAATGTGCGTTACGATACCGGACGAAAAGAGCAGGAATACCGTGCATTGATGGCTGAGGTCGAATTGAAGGAGCGTACGTTGACCTACATTGGAATTGTGGTTGTATTGCTTTTTATGTTGTTGGGACTGGTAGTGGTATATATGTTACAACGCCGCCGCCATTACCGGCGTGAAGCACATCTCCATAGAGAACGGCTTTCCCGTCTGATTTCCATCCATCAGGAACTGAACGGGCGCTACGAATCTCTCAATAACGAATTAGAGAAGGTGGCACATGCGGACGTGATTGATAATGTGCGCCAGAAACTGAACCCGATGCTGCTGAGTGGGGATGACGAGATACGGTTCCGTCAGTCGTTCGCAGCACTTTATCCCCACTATTTACCTGTATTGCGTTGTCAATGTCCCGAGTTGACCCGTAATGACGAATTGCTTTGTATGTTGATCCGGTTGAATCAGAGCACTGATGAAATAGCTCTCGCTTTGGGGATTTCGCGTGCCAGCGTGAATTCCGGCCGTAGCCGGATACGCAAGAAACTGGGATTGGGCAAAGATGAATCTCTTGAAGCCTATTTGCAAAATATCAAAAAGTAGGTTGGGCTTTATTCAGGAATACTTTCTCGGATACCGGAATAGGATGGCCAATAGTGCGCAAACTACCCATTGTAAACGGATAATACAGATTCCCGATGATGCTGAGCGGGGAAATCTGTGCCAGTCCGGCAGCAATCAGCATTTGTGCTCCATAAGGGATGATGCCTTGTATCAGGCACGAGAATGTGTCGAGGATACTTGCCGTTTTTCTCCGGTCCAATTGTAAATTTTTTTGCAATATCTTTGGCAATCGGTCCGGTAGTGATGATGGCAATCGTATTATTAGCCGTACAAAGATTGGCGATGCTTACCAAAGCGGCAATACTGAGTTCCGCTCCCCGCTTTCCGTTACGTGGCGGGTCAATTTGCGGATAATGAAATCTATTCCTCCATTGTAACGGATCGTCTCAAGCATTCCGCCTGCCAGTAAGGTAATAAT
>ENA-OQJF01000082-OQJF01000082.1-human-gut-metagenome-genome-assembly--contig:-NODE-82-length-24244-cov-2.705768_pt1 | contig 24244 bp, 21 predicted proteins | sample MGYA00242595_ERZ504761 | MGnify/ENA primary metagenome ERZ504761 (study PRJEB26092, sample SAMD00036367) | human gut metagenome | host: Homo sapiens | study: EMG produced TPA metagenomics assembly of...
CAGACTGTGGATTAAACTCTTTTATGGACCTAGTACCCAAGTCTATAGAAATAGTAAAAGAATAAATGTACATCAAAAATATAAAAAGGAAAATAATGCTCAGATAATCATGGAACAACAACCTCAACTCAACGACCACAATAAACAAGAATATCCCCGACTGCATACAGCAGAGCATTTGCTCAATGCCACTATGGTAAAAACATTCGGATGTCCTCGTTCACGAAATGCACATATCGAAAAGAAAAAAGACAAATGTGATTACGAACTTCCGACTTGCCCAACGGAGGAGCAAATTCATGCCATTGAAGAAAAGTAAATGAAGCTATCGATCGCCATTTACCTATAACCTGTGAGTTCATGACACACGAAGAAGCCAAAAGCATTGTGGACCTGAGTAAGCTTCCGGAAAATGCAAGCGAAATATTACGTATTGTCAGAATAGGAGATTACGATGCTTGCGCCTGCATCGGGCAACACGTAGAAAACACATCAGAAATAGGTCTTTTTAAAATTATCAGTTACGATTATGCCGACGGAAAATTACGCCTCAGATTCAAACTGATAAAATAGGTATGTAACAGTATCAATTAACTAATAGATTATTAACAAAATTCTTATCAAAGTATAAATATAGGAACAATTTGACAGCAAAATGGTAAAATTGGCATTACCTCCCTGACATTTAGTCAAACCAAGGAAGAATATGGCACTGGCACAAATTTTGTAATTTCTTTAGTGAACGACGGTTCGAAACGACGAACCGAGATTCAAGAATTAATCTGAATGTTTAACTAAAAGATAGGAGACTAAATTATGATGCCTGTTAGAAGATCTCAGAATTGGTTACCAAGTATCTTTAATGATTTCTTTGATAACGAATTAATGGCTAAAGCAAATGCTACCGCACCTGCTATTAATGTAATTGAAACCGATAAGGCCTATAAATTAGAGTTGGCCGCACCAGGGATGACTAAGGAGGATTTCAGCGTACGGATTGATGAAAAAAACAACCTGGTAATTTCAATGGAAAAGAAAGCTGAAAACAAGGAAGAAAAGAAAGACGGTCGCTATTTACGCCGTGAATTTTCATATTCTAAATTCCAGCAGACAATGATTCTGCCGGAGAACGTAGATAAAGATCACATCTCCGCGCAAGTGGAAAACGGTGTCCTGAACATCGAACTACCCAAGTTGAGTGAAGAAGAAGTGAAGAAACCTGACAGAACCATTGAAGTTAAATAAACTCATTGAATTAGTGGAAATTCCTTAATACAAAGGGATTAAAGATCACCCCGGAATCATCTCCCCATTAGAGAGAAAGATTCCGGGGTATTCTTTTATAAAACAAGAGTTGAAGGGTGGCAGTATTTGCGCAATACAGACATTAGTCTTGCTTTATCCACCGGCTTCACGAGATAATCATTGCAACCGGATTTCAGCGCAGCTACCTTGTCGGACTCGAAAGCATGCGCTGTAAGAGCTACAATAGGAATATTCGTATCAAACTTCCTAATCTCAGCTGTTGCCGTCAGTCCGTCCATTACCGGCATTTTCATATCCATCAACAAGAGATCTATTTTATACTCTTTTACCATCGCTACAGCCTGCTCCCCATTCACAGCGTGAAGCAAATTATAATGTTTGGACAACATAGCCGATATCAGCAGATAATTACTTGAAATATCTTCTACAACCAAGACTGTTTTTCTATCCAAAGCCGAATGCTGATTTCCGCTACGTATCAGATCATCTTTACCCGCATTCTGTCCAATGGCGATATTGGACTCCCGACGCATTTGTACCTCCGGATCGCAAGGTAGAACAGCCCAGAAAAGAGATCCCCGGCTATATTCCGATTCAAAACCGACACTTCCTCCCATCGATTCGGTAATAGCCTTACATATAGAGAGTCCAAGACCGGTGCCTTGTGCAAATTCATCCAATTTCTCAAACCGATGAAAGACTTTTCTCTTTTTCTCCTCCGGTATACCGATACCGGTATCCCTTACATAAAGACGGATTCCGGCGTCTACCACCTCGTATCCCATCTCGATAGTTCCCTGCGGCGTATATTTGATGGCATTAGTTACATAATTAGTCACCACTTGTGCAACCCGATTTTTGTCAAGTCTCACCCGGCACACACTATAAGGATTCACCGCGACCAACTGCACTTTAGGATTTGTCACCCGTTGCTTCATTGAAGATGCCATACTATCGAAATATTCTGCCAGATCAAATTCCTCATATTTCAGCTCCACCGAACCGGACTCCAACTTCGACAAATCCAGAATATCATTAATAAGTTTCAGCAGCAATTCGTTATTGGTATTGATAATCTGCATGTATTCTTCTTTATCACCCTGTTCTTCCGAATTCATCAATAGGTCAGAGAAGCCGACAATAGCATTTAGTGGAGTACGGATTTCGTGACTCATATTGGCAAGAAAGGCCGACTTGAGCTTATCCGATTGTTCGGCCAACAATTTCGCCTGTCTCAACTCCTCAATCATCCTCTCCCTGTCAGTAATATCATCCACACGAATGACAATACCGTCGATCTCTTCACTTTCATTAAATACAGGAGTAGCCAGCACTTCTACAATCCGGTTATTCTCCAGATGAAACTTGATCTTTTCCATCTGTCTTGATACCAATACTTTGCTTAGCACACAGTTGTCACAAGGAGAAGTCCGATTATGAGCACTTTTATAACAGCATTCTCCTCTTTTATAAGCCTCAAAAGAGAGGCTGGATGAACAGACAGACACATTTTCCCATTGTACTACATAATCTGTCGTAATATAGGCCAACCCCGAATTAGTGTTATTCAATACCAGTTCATTCTGTCGGATAAGTTTATTCAGCTTTTCTTTATTTTTCAGCAGAGTCAACTCTGTCTGTTTGTAGGATTCGATGCTGATTGACATTCCGGAAACATACTGATAAGGATGATCATTGAGTATGGAGGTTTCAAGTACTCCGCGGGTTTTCCACCATTCATAGTTTCTGTTTCCTCTCAGATCAGCACGATATTCTATATCCCATTCGCCGCTATCCTGTTTGAGCACCGCATCCATTGTATCAACAAACCGTTGCCGATCATCAGGGTGCACACACTCTGCAAACTTTTCAAACGAGTTGGTTTCCAAAGCATTACGCCCGATCTTATCAAATCCTTCACCAAAGCTTACCCTTTGTTTTGACGGCTCGTAAAACCAGGTATAAGCGTTCATTACTTCCATTGACATAGAGAGCACTTTAGCACGGCGCTTAAGATCATTCTGCAATTTCTGATCCCAGCGAATATTAAGCAACAGACGCTTGGTGCCATCATAGATGATATTCTTGCGCACGATGGTATCATAGCTGCGTCCGTCTTTCAATATGATTCTTTCTACCCCAAAATAAGGCTTTCCAGTAGTGAAGACTTCCAGATCTGTTTTCTGCATACGTTCCGCCTGTTCGCTATCCAGAACGCTACATACGGTTTCACCCTCATGGGTGCCGAACATCCGCATGCTTTCTTCATTGCAGAAGACATAACGAAAATCATCTTCCACATCTTTTATATGAATGGGAAGCGGTATGCTGTTCAAAATATTCTCTTGTAGCAGCTTGCGCCTTTGCAGCTCCGTATTGTTTTTACGAAAACCCACATATTTAATTACCTTTCCATCCGTCCCTCTTTCATACGGGGTACAGTTCAGTTTACAATATTGCCATTCGGATGTATCGGACAACCTGATCCGGAAATCTATCTCATACAGACAATCGCAACCACTGAGCATATCCAATAGGATAATCTCCGCTTTTTTCCAATCCTCCGGATGAATCTGTTTCTTATAGTCTTCGATAGTGAGTGCTTGGGTAGGATCGTAACCATTAAGAGGTTCATTCTCTGCATAAAACAACCGGGTACGAACATCAAATTCCCACAACATCACCTCAGCAGCCTGCATGGCCAATGCCGTTTTTTGCTTGCTTTGCCGCAATATCTCTTGAGTATGCACAGCTTCAGTCACATCCTGTGCTATGAAAGAAACTTATCAATCTCCTATTTTCATCCAGAACGACCGATACAGTAATTTCAAAATAACTGATTCCTGATAAAACAGTCGGATAATGGGCTTTTGCCAGGTCAAAATCATATTTGACCGTAAAACGGATATTCTCTCCCGCACGTAGACGCCTCTTCATCTCCACCGGAATATTCGGATTCTCAAAGATATTGATTCCCAACATATCTTGTTTATCCTTCACTCCCATCATCTTTAGTCCCACACTATTAATCTCTATCAGATACCCATCGCCATCGTACAATTCCATTCCTACAGGAAGATTTTCATAAATGGTCTGCTGAAGTCGATGAATCTGAGAAGGGGTTGATGTTTGTTTGTTCATTACGTAATAACTTTGTATATCTGTTTTTTCCTTCTACAAAAATACACATAAGTTACAAGCTAACGTACATTTACAGAGAAATTTAAGTCTCTCAACCACTTTTCGGAGGCTTTTGAGGCCCTCTTCCATAAAGTCAACCGCTTTTCCGATAGCTCTTCACTGCCCAAACATTGAAAAGCAGTGCAAAGGCCAGCAACGCCCCCAGCTGTGGCAACAAATCAATAAAGCCACTCCCTTTGAGATAAACCATACGCATCACTTGCATAAAATATTTCAGAGGATTGAGCATTGTTATCCATTGCGCCCATTCGGGCATACTACGAATAGGGGTAAACAGCCCGCTCATCAGAATCAGGATCAACATACAGAACCACATGACAAACATAGCTTGCTGCATCGTAGCCGAATGGTTGGAAATGACCAGCCCGAGGCCGGATACAGCCAGGACAAATATAATGGAGAAACAATAGATGACCCAAAAATGCCCCACAGGAAAGATACCATAAAGTGTCCATGCCAAAACAAAGCAAAGAGTCAGGACAACAAAACCGATCAGCCAATAGGGAATCAATTTGGCAAGAATAAAGGTAAACTTTCCGACAGGAGTTACATTGATCTGTTCAATCGTACCGGCTTCTTTCTCCCCTACTATATTTAATGCAGGCAGAAAGCCGCAAAGCATCGTAAGCAACATCACCATCAGGGCCGGAATCATAAACAACTTATAATCCAAACGGACATTAAAAAGATTCTGGGTGAGAATATCAATCCGGGGCAGATTTCCGTCAGCAGAGAAAGAGGTGATACCGCTTTCAGTCCGTAATTCTTCTCCATAGTCATTGACAATGGCAGACAAATAGGAACTTCCCAAGCCACCCTTGGTACCATTCACGGCATTGACAGCCAAAAGTACGTTGGCAGCACCGCCATTCACCCAATCCTTCTCGAAGCCTCTGGGTATTTCAAGTAACAGGTCGGCTGTTCCCGCTTCAATCGCCTCCATACCTTTTTCGTAAGAATCCGGCAAAGCAGTGGTCTGAAAGTAAGTTGAAGCCGTTATTTTATCCACCAGCCTGCGGGAAATAACCGAATGGTCATTATCAATTATATTCATCCGGATATTTTTTATCTCAAGATTGGCCGCCCAAGGCATAAGAAGCATAATCATGCAAGGGAAGATAAATATCAACCTCGGCAGGAAGGAGTTGCGGAGCAACTGCTTGAATTCTTTCTCTATAAGATATTTAATCATAACCTGTTTTTGAATTTCTTGAAGCTTATTGTTATCAACAGAACTGCCATCAAAGCCAGAATACTGACTTCAGACCATACAAACGAGATGTCCACTCCCTCGATCATCAACTTACGTACAGCCTGAATATACCAGCGGGCAGGCAGTATATCAGAAATTAATTGCAGCACCAAAGGCATACTTTCTATCGGAAATATCATACCCGAAAGCAACATGGTAGGCATCATCAGTACCAAACCCGAGGCCAGCATGGCAGCTACCTGTGTCCGTGTCACCGTAGAGATAAGTAATCCCAGCGACAACGATACAAAAATGAAAAGCAACGACACCATAATCAGCCAGAACAGGCTGCCTGCCACAGGCACATCGAGTACATAAACAGAAAGCAACAGAATCGTCGTAAGATTGACAAATGACAATACAAAATAGGGAACTGCCTTGGCCAGAATAATAAACAGCGGTTTCACCGGAGACACCAACAGGATCTCCATCGTGCCGGTTTCCTTCTCCCGGACAATAGAGATAGAGGTCATCATGGCACAAATCAACATCAAGATAAGCCCCATCACACCGGGTACAAAATTGTAAGCACTCTTCATCTGAGGGTTATAAAGCAATTTCACATTGGGTACGACAGAAGGCACTGACATTCCGGGAGGAAGCATTTCCTGCCGGACAGCAGCAATCACTCCTGTGGCATAGCCGGCTTGTGTGGTAGCCATATTCGGATCCGTTGCATCGGAAACCAGTTGCACACGGGCATCACCTGTATAAAGGCGGTCGGCAAACTGCTCGCTGAAAACGAGTGCCATATCTATCTCGTTTTCCTGAAACGCCCTTTCCATCTCTTGCGGAGAATGTAAAAGGCACTTCACGGAAAAGTATTCGCTGGCATCCAGACGATCGATAATTTTGCGTGTGACGATGTCATTCGACGGATCGAGTACGCCCACTCGTACATTTTTCACTTCTGTAGTGATGGCAAAGCCAAAGAGGATAATCTGCACGACAGGCATTCCCAATAAAATCAACATAGTCCGCCGGTCACGGAATATGTGGAAGAATTCTTTTTTTACTAAATAGCTATAAATTGTTTCATATACTAATCAGCTTTACGCACTGCCTTACGGGCCAGTTGTTGGAATACATCATCCATCGTATCGGCATGAAAATGCGCCTTCAACCCACGGGGGGTGTCAAGTGCTTCGATACGTCCGTCCACCATGATAGATACACGGTTACAATATTCTGCTTCATCCATGTAATGGGTAGTCACAAAGACCGTTATCCCCCGGTCGGCAGCCTGATAAATCAGTTCCCAGAACTGACGGCGGGTAGCCGGATCGACTCCTCCCGTCGGTTCATCAAGAAACACGATCCGGGGATTGTGGAAGATTGAAACGGAAAAGGCCAGTTTCTGTTTCCATCCCAAAGGCAGGCTTTTCACAAGTGTGTCACGCTCTCCGCTGAAGCCCAGACGATCAAGAAGAGCATCTGTCTTTTCGGCTATTTCCCGATCCTGCATTCCATAAATTCCGGCAAAGAGGCGGATGTTCTCCCACACTTTAAGGTCCTCATACAACGAAAACTTCTGGCTCATATAACCGATATTCTTCTTTACCTCTTCGGGGTGAGCCGCTACATCAAAACCTAGCTACCCGCCGCCATGCCCGAACGTAGGCTTACTCAGTCCGCAAAGACATGCGCATAGCAGTGGTCTTCCCTCGCACCGTTTGTCTCCGAGAAATACCGAAGATCTCTCCACGGTTTACCCGTAAACGGAGATATGATCGACTGCGGTAAAATAGACCGAAACACTTGGTCAATTGATCCACCTCGATGGCAAAATACGTTTCCGGTCGTGCACTTCCGTACGTTCCAGACCGGGCGGGCAAAGAATATGGCTGAAACGTTGCAGGATACGTTCCGGCACATCGATACCTTGTATCTCGCCCTCATTGATAAAAGCGATACGGTCGCATTGACGGGCTTCGTCCATGATCGGAGTGGAACAAGAATTGTGATACCTTGATCCTTAAGATGCCTCAGCATTTCCCAGAACTCCTTGCGCGAAACAGGATCCACACCGGTAGTCGGCTCGTCCAGAAAAGAATCTCCGGCTTATGAATCAACGCACAACTCAGAGCAAGTTTTTGCTTCATTCCCCCGGATAAAGCTCCTGCCCTGCGTTTACGGAAAGGCTCTATTTGCTGATAGATATCTTTCACCAGATCGTAGTTTTCACGAATGGTCGTATGAAACACGGTAGCGAAAAAGTCAAGATTCTCCTCCACTGTCAGATCCTGATAGAGCGAAAAGCGTCCGGGCATATATCCCACTTGTTGCCGGATTTGTTTGTAGTCTTTCACGACATCGAGTCCGTTCACTGTAGCTGTCCCGCTATCGGCCAGCAACAATGTGGTCAATATCCGGAAGAGAGTGCTCTTACCTGCTCCGTCCGGGCCGATAATACCGAATAATTCGCCGGGATTTACAGAAAAGGTAGCACTTTTCAGGGCTTCTACCTCCCGTAACGTTTCGTCACGTCATTTACAGATACAGCTGGTTTCATAAGCAGGCATCATTTATAACTTCACTCCTCCGTACATACCTATCTTCAGAAGTCCATCGTTCTTTACCGCTATCTTAACGGCATACACCAGATTGGCACGTTCTTCTTTTGTCAGAATCGTTTTAGGAGTAAACTCCGAACGATCTGAAATCCATGTCACGACACCCGGATATTCCTTACGCTCATCTCCCCCATAATCGGAAAAGACCGTCACCCGATTGCCAAGTTTGACTTGTGAAAGCTGTTCGGAAGTGATATAGGCACGAAGATACATCTGATCGATATCTGCCACCTTAAAAAGAGGTTTACCCACAGCAGCCAGCTCCCCGGCTTCGGCATATTTTGCCAATACAGTACCACTGATAGGCGAAACGACGTGACACTTCGCCAATTGGTCTTCTACTTGTGCCACCTGGATTGCGACTGATGATCCTTGTTCCATCAAACTGTTCGTACTGTTCTGTAAAGACGACATCTGGGCAGTAAGCTGCCGTTCGAGCAATGCGATCTGTGCCTCCCAATCATCCAGTTGCTTCTGATTGGCGGCTCCCGCTTTCAACAGGTTTTCCACACGTCTCTTCTCTCTCCGGGCGGTAGCGATCTGCTGCCGGGTAGCAGCAATCTGTTTGTTAACATCCGGACGTTGGCTTTCAACCGACTTCATGCTGGCCTGCAATTGCAGTTTCTTCAGATAGAGTTGTAGCGTATCGATCAGCCCTACTTCTTCGCCTGCTTTCAGCCGGGTACCTTCTTCAACATGAAAGTACAAGAGTTTCCCCGAAGCTTCGGCCGAAACCAGAACTTCCGTAGCTTCGAAAGTTCCCGTGGCATCATAATCCGAAGTTCTGCTTCCACAAGCGGAAAGTAAAGCCAGTAAGTATAGACATCCTATAAATTTCATTGATTTCATAACTGCTATTCTATTTTTGTTTCAGTAATAAGAGAAGTTTAATTATTCGTTGTATACTTCAGTTGATACATGTTCATCAAGAGCTGTACTTCATGCAGCGCCTTGGTTTGTCGCGCCAGGTTCTCGGAAGTCATGTCCCGAAGCATATCGGTTACGGTCATGGTACCATTGGCCACTTTGGCTTCCGAGGCCTTGCGGATACTGGTTCGCAAACGGATTATTTCGTCATCGTCCGCCATCTGCCGGCGCACACTCTCTACGGCACTCCCCTGCTGGGTTGCCTGAAGGCGGGTATTAAACAGGAACACATCCCGGTTACTGTCCAACAGCTGACGATTGGCAGCTATCACCCGCCGGTCGTTGCGTAAAGTATACAAACTACCGAAGTTCCACGACAAGCGGACTCCTGCCACATAGTAAGGCGAGAATTCATTTTTCAGCATATTGAGTCCCGGATTACCGTATGCTCCCTGAACAAACAGCCCGAAACGTGGCATCAGCTGAGTTTTCAAAGCTTCTTCCTGCACTTGTAAACGTCCGTTTTGCGCATCAAACCATATCAGCTCCGGACGGTTATTCGCTATCACCGGTATATCCCATTCCGGCACCGGCTTCTGCAAAGAGATCCCGGCAGGCATCTCTTCGCCTGTCAGCAATGCAAGCATAGACAGATAGGCCTGACGAGAGGAGGTCAGTTCTATCCGCTTTTGCCGGGTATTAAGCTGTTCCACACTGACAGCATCCAGATCGGACTGGCTGGCTATGCCATTCTCAATGTACGATGAAATCTGCTTATGGGTACGTTCCAGATCTTCCAGAAAGAGTTGGTTTTGCCTTAACTGTTCGTCCAGTAACAGAATTCCGAAATACACTTGATTCACCCGCTCGGTAAGTGCATACATATCTACGTTCAATTTCTCCCGGTCCACATCCGACGATGCCTTGACCTGCTCTTTTCTCGAACGAATCTCACCGCCGTCCCAAATGTTCTGTTTCAGTTCCAGCATCACCTGATACTGGTCTTTCGGCAAACCTTTGATATCTACTCCGGGAACCTGTACAGGCAATTCCGTAACCTCACTCTGCCAACTGGCCTTACCCGAAAGGGTAAACTGAGGCAGATAACCTTTCGACGCATTGGCCAGATTATATTCTTTTGTCTTCTCTATCAATCCATACTGCCTTACCAGCGGATAGTTTTCCCGGGTTTTCCGTTGACACTCTTCAAGGGTGATCTGTCCATACATCAGCAGGGCAAACAGGGAAAAAGACAAAGAAAAGATAACTCGTTTCATATTCCTATTCCTATTAATTCTTCTTTTCGACAAAGATAGGAAATAAGAACACGCAAGCAGGTTCCAATTGTTTGCAATAATGTTCTATTTGTTCGATTCCCACATAAAAAAAGTATGGGGATGTGTCAAAATCCGTATGATGACACACCCCCATCACATCTGGGAATAATAGTTTCTAAGTCGGTATCACCCTCTTCTGTATACCGGCTCTTTATTTCTTAACCTTTCCGATAAACAGAACATTATTATCATTCTCAGTCAAAGTAGCCGCCAGTTCCTTGAGTTTCTGTTCATCCTGACCGGAGCATTTGCCGGAAGCGATCTGTTTTTCTATCTTTTCAATCAATTGTCCCGGTTCCAGACTCTGTATAAAGTATCCGCGATAAAAGCTATGGCCCGGAGCCGGAATAGGAAGGTTACCGTAAAAGTCGTTCACAAGGCGGAAATAAGAAGAAGCATTCTTCTCAGTGTCTACCAAGACATCTCCACCTCCCTCTCCCTTATTACCCCAGTAGGTGACAATGAAATGATGGGGAAGTCTGTAATATAAATGTATCGGCTTCTCATTCATATTCGGGAAAGTCATCGTGAATTTCGGCAACAGTTTATTGCCGGCGGGATCGTAAGTGAAAAGAGTATCTATACCGGTATGGAAGAAATCGAAATCGCCACAGTTCCTATAAGAGAAAACCTCTCCGTCGAAGTTCATCACCTTCGTTGCGGCAGTTGCCGGAATTTGGTTCAGTATATTCCCTTCGGTATCCACCCTGAAAGCAAGGGGCTCACCTTCCTCGAAAGGCATGTGTACAACAGATAAGCTTCCGTCTTCATTCACCCATATTTTCGCTTTATTAATTTGCATGGGAAGCGGAATATCTTTAATCCATTGTCCGTTGATATCATACATCATGATTCTTTTCCCCACAAAAGGTGTGAAGAAGATATGGCCGTTCTTCTCATCAATACATTCATCGTAGAGGGTGGTGTCATATTCACCGGGACCGCTTCCTACAGAACCGACATTATACAGGAACTTACCATCCCTGTCAAACAGTTTAAACACATCCTGGTTTCCCTGGCGGATACCGATATGCTTATCGGTAGCATTGATAAACCAGGCTTTGAAGTATGCCTCTTCAGAGGTCTCAAAACGCACGATGCGACAGTCTTCCACAAACTCGCTGAGCGGCACTTCTATCGTGTCTTTTACAGCCGATAAGTCACATACCGTCAGTTTGTTTCCGTTGCTTTCGACAGTAGTTACGCTTCCATCGTTTGCTTCCATAACTTTAGATTCCCGGGGGGAAGTGTTGCAAGCGGATAGGCATCCCAGCAACAAAGCGGAGGACAGGAGTAGATAAGAGGTTTTCATGCAGAATTATATTTAAGTTATTAATTACTAACAAATATACGAATAGTTCGTAACTCCGGATTGTTTGTACGGATAAATTTGATTCCGATTAAATTATATTAACTGTTTTGAAACAAACTCCACACTACCGTCTGCCCTTCATTACCCCAATGACAGCCACACTCTTCAGCCCGGCCGGGAGATCAGGCTCCGGTCCGGATGTATCTTTCGGTTCGCGGGAGCATGCATTAAATTTCATTCTTTTATGGGATAAAATATGCTATTCTTTATATCGGGCCTGCTTATAAATCGTATATTTTACCTAAGTTTGCCGTGTGATAAAAACAGATTTATGGAAAAGAACAAACCTCTGGAACTGGCGCTCGACCTGCTGAAACACAGCAATATCGTACGCAATAACGAATATCGCTTTGTCATCCCCGATTTCGGGATTGTCATCAGCTTCACCCATATGGAAAGCCGCCTGTTCCGTCTGGGACAGCCCTACCGGCTGAAAGAAGGAAGAATTATCCGGGGCCTACGCGGCAAAGCCCGGATCACAATCAACCTGATAGAGTACAACATATATCCCCAAACCATTGCCACATTCCTCCCCGGCTCTATCATCGAACTTTTGGAGTTCACACCCGATTGTGATTTTCAGATGATTGCAGCCGACAAAGATTTCCTTCCGCTCCTGCGAGGCGACCAGCTCTTTGAATCGCATACACGGCAAAACCTTGTCATGCAGGTGACGGATACCGAATGGAAACTGTCAGATGCATATTTCACGCTGATATGGGGCACGGTTCAGGAAGTCCCTTTCCGCCGGGAAGTGGTGCAGCATCTGCTTGCAGCCTTGTTGCACAACATAAAGTATATACGCACGGAAGAAGCGAACGACACTTCCCGCAGGTTTTCACATCAGGAAGAAATATTCTGGCGGTTCATCGCATTGGTGAACGAGTTCAGCAAAAACGAACGCACCGTGGGCTTCTATGCCGACAAGTTATGCCTGACCCCACGTTACCTGAACACCCTGATCCGGCAGGTCAGTCACCAGACAGTAATGGAATGGATCAACCAGTCCGTTATTCTCGAAGCAAAAGTGTTATTGAAACACAGCAATCTGCTTGTTTACCAAATCTCGGACGAACTTCATTTTCCGAATCCCTCTTTCTTCTGCAAGTTCTTTAAGCGAATGACGGGAATGACTCCACAGGAATATCAAAAAAGGTGAATTCACCTTGATATCCTTACTGCATATTTACCTGCCATTTTATTGTTATTTCCACTTGTTTGCTTACTCACACTTTTATCAAAACAGGTATAATAGAGGACAGTATTGCATACAGAACGCATACAAAACGCAAAATAATGCAGAATCGGATCGGAATATTCAATAAAGATGCTCTTTTCCTAAGGAACCAAAGTGGTATTTCTTTAAAAGAGAGGCGGCATTAGTTTAAAACAAAAGCTCTATTTCATTAAAACAAACGTTGCATCAGGTATAAAGAAAGCGTAAGAAGCTTCCTATCGTCCGCTTATCTACTTTTCAGCATAGACAATCCCTCTGTTTACCCAATAGCAATCGGCGTGCAAAAGCGCGATGCAGACAACACATGCAACAAGGAAAGAGAAAAACAGCCGCCATAATGCGACTCTACAGACAATAAAAGTAACTTATTGAAAAACAGGAACAGGAATATAAGCCGTTATTTGATAGCCCATAAACAAACTACCCGATATAGCGTAAGCTACATCGGGTAGAAAATACAAAACGGCATAATCAGCACTTTGCTATTTAAACTCTTCCAATACCAGTTTAAGTTCATCGATGGTCAGTTCTCCCACTTGTCTCCACAATTCGTGCCCGCGCTGCAAGAGAATAAAAGCCGGGGCTGTCTCGATATTGAACGAATCTGCCACTGCCTTGTCCTCCACGATATTCACTTTAATCACCTCGGAAACTTGCTTCTCGTAAGTCCGTACTACAGGTTCCAGCCATTCATAATGAGGAGACCAGTCTGCATAAAATTCCACCAACACCAGACGGTTCGTTCCGGATACGGCATCCAATTGCTCTGCTATATTCATTATTACACTCTTTATTGATTTATATGTACTCTCAACAACAGGCAGCAGAAAAAGTTCCGGTTTTCAGGATTGTTAAGCAAAAGTGAATGTACCGGAAGCTCCACCGCAGATTAACCGACGACACAGATTCATAATTCAATCCGATTTATATCTTCTCCGTGCATTGTGTCTGCCAATCTGTGGTGAAGCCCTAAAGTCCTTACTTATACTCTTCCCACGACTTGATCGCTATATCGTCAATGTCCATCGTGCAGAACGCATTGATAAACGCGCTCGCCAGGCGGGCATTAGTGATCAGCGGGATGTTGAGGTCGATAGCGGCACGACGGATCTTGTAACCATTGTCCAGTTCACCGGCAGTCAGATTCTTGGGAATATTGACCACCATGTCGATCTCTTTCTTATGCAACATCTCGAGTGCCTGGGGATGTCCCTCTTCACTGGGCCAATAAACACGGGTGTTCTCCACACCATTCTCGGTAAGGAACTTGCTGGAACCTCCTGTCGCGAAAATATCATATCCCTTCTTCTGCAACATACGGGCCGCCTCGAGCATATCCACTTTCTGCTTCGGTGTTCCGGTAGAAAGCAGAATCTTCTTCTTCGGGATGCGATAACCCACGGAAAGCATAGCCTTGAGCACGGCACAGGAAGTATCGCTGCCAATGCAACCCACTTCACCGGTCGAAGCCATATCCACTCCCAATACAGGGTCGGCTTTCTGGAGGCGGTTGAACGAGAACTGGCTCGCCTTGATCCCGACATAATCGAGTTCGAACAGATTCTTCTCCGGCTTCTCAACAGGCAGGCCGAGCATGACTTTCGTGGCAAGTTCGATAAAATTGATCTTCAATACCTTGCTGACGAAGGGGAACGAACGGCTGGCACGAAGATTACACTCGATCACCTTTATATCATTGTCTTTAGCCAGATACTGAATGTTGAACGGGCCGGAGATATTGAGCGCCTTGGCTATCTCACGACTGATGCGTTTAATGCGACGAACCGTCTCTACATACAACTTCTGCGGCGGAAACTGGATAGTGGCGTCACCGGAATGTACTCCCGCAAACTCAATGTGTTCGGAGATTGCATAAGCGATGATTTCACCGTTCTGTGCCACAGCATCCATCTCCACCTCCTTGGCATGTTCGATGAACTGGCTGACCACTACCGGATGCTTCTTCGATACGTTGGCCGCCAGTTGCAGAAAGCGTTCCAGTTCTTCTTGGTTGGAGCATACGTTCATTGCCGCACCGCTGAGCACATACGACGGACGGACAAGCACAGGGAAACCTACCTTATCGACAAACGAGTTAATGTCCTCGAGTGAAGTAAGGGCACGCCACTCCGGTTGATCCACTCCGATACGGTCGAGCATGGCGGAGAATTTGTCGCGGTCCTCGGCATTGTCGATGCTCTGGGCGGATGTTCCGAGAATGTGGATGTTCTGGGCATCGAGACGCAGGGCGAGATTGTTAGGTATCTGTCCGCCGGTGGAAACAATGACTCCGTGCGGATTCTCCAGTTCAAGGACATCCATCACGCGTTCGAATGTCAGTTCGTCAAAGTAAAGCCGGTCACACATATCATAGTCGGTCGATACGGTTTCGGGATTATAGTTGATCATCACCGAACGCCATCCTTCCTTACGGATCGTATTAAGCGCCTGCACCCCGCACCAGTCGAACTCTACGGAAGAACCGATCCGGTAGGCACCCGAACCGAGAACGACGATGGAACGATGGTCACCCAGGTAAGTGACATCGTTGGCTGTGCCGCTATAGGTCAGGTAAAGATAATTGGTCTGTGCCGGATATTCGGCAGCCAGCGTATCGATTTGCTTCACCACGGGAACAATGCCCAGGCTCTTACGGTAATTGCGGACATAAAGGCTGCCGTCTTCCATATCGCCTTCGTAGCCGATGGCACGTGCAATCTGGAAATCGGAGAATCCCTGACGCTTGGCTTGCTTGAGCAGGTCGGCAGGCAAGTCGGCTATCTGCTTGTGATTGTTCCCCCACTGATGGAGTTCCTCAGAAGTATTCATGATATTCATCAATTTCTGGAGGAACCACTTGTCGATCTTAGTCAGTTCGTGCACCTGATCGATGGTATATCCGGCACGGAAAGCCTTCGAGATGACAAAGATACGCTTATCGGTCGGTTCGTGCAGTGCTTTGTCGATGTCGGGGATAACGAGTTCCTTGTTTTCCACAAAACCATGCATCCCCTGTCCGATCATTCGCAAGCCCTTCTGAATCGCTTCCTCAAAAGTGCGGCCAATGGCCATTACCTCACCGACGGACTTCATCGAAGAGCCGAGTTCCTTGTCCACACCGTGGAACTTACCGAGGTCCCAACGCGGAATTTTGCAGACTACATAATCAAGTGCCGGCTCAAAGAAGGCACTGGTGGTTTTCGTCACAGAGTTCTTCAGGTCGAACAACCCGTAGCCAAGTCCGAGTTTTGCAGCCACAAAGGCAAGCGGATAACCGGTAGCCTTGGAAGCCAGGGCAGACGAACGGCTCAGGCGGGCATTCACCTCGATCACGCGATAGTCTTCACTTTCGGGGTCGAAAGCATATTGCACGTTACATTCTCCCACAATGCCGATGTGGCGGATGATGCGGATGGCGAGCTCGCGCAGTTTATGATACTCCTTATTGGTCAGGGTTTGTGAAGGAGCTATCACGATAGACTCACCGGTATGGATGCCCAGCGGGTCGAAATTCTCCATATTGCAGACCGTGATACAGTTGTCAAAACGGTCACGCACCACCTCGTACTCCACCTCCTTCCAGCCACGGAGGCTCTTCTCAACCAATACCTGCGGAGAGAAGGAGAAAGCTTTTTCCACGAGTAGGTCCAGTTCTTCTTCATTGTCACAAAAACCCGAACCCAATCCGCCCAGTGCGTAAGCTGCACGGACAATGACCGGATAGCCTAATTCCCGGGCAGCACGACGGGCGTCTTCTGCGTTCTCCACCGCCTCGCTCTTGATGGTCTTCACATCGATCTCGTTCAGCTTGTCGACGAAAAGTTCACGGTCCTCGGTGTCGATAATGGCCTGTACGGGAGTTCCCAGAACTTTCACATTATATTTCTCCAGAATCCCTTCGCGGTAAAGGGCGACTCCGCAGTTCAATGCCGTCTGTCCGCCAAAGGCGAGCATAATGCCTTCGGGACGTTCCTTCCGGATCACCTTCTCCACAAAGTAGGGTGTCACGGGAAGGAAGTATATCTGGTCGGCCACGCCTTCCGATGTTTGCACGGTAGCGATGTTGGGGTTGATCAGGATGGTTTCAATGCCCTCCTCTTTCAGGGCTTTGAGTGCTTGGGAACCGGAATAATCAAATTCACCGGCCTCACCGATCTTCAAGGCACCGGAACCAAGCAGCAGTACTTTCTTTATATTGTTTCTTTCATTATTATAATGTTTTTGAGTTTGGTTTACCACAGAGTAACACAGAGTTCCACAGAGATTATTTTCTCTTAATATCTTATAAACAAGAAATTAAAACTCTGTGAGACTCCGTGTTACTCTGTGGTAAAACAGATTCGTTTCTATCTCTTTATGCAGAATATACTTTAGAGCAACTTCACGAACTCGTCGAAGAGGAACTCCGTATCCGTGGGTCCGCTGGCTGCTTCCGGATGGAACTGTGCAGAGAACCAGGGATTCGTCTTATGGCGTATTCCTTCGTTAGAGCCATCATTCATATTGATAAACAGCGGTTCCCAGTCGGTGCCAAGTGTATTATTGTCTACCGCATAACCATGATTCTGCGAAGTGATGAAACAACGTTCCGTGCCAACCATGCGTACCGGCTGGTTGTGGCTGCGATGCCCGTATTTCAGCTTGTATATTTTAGCCCCTCCGGCTTTGCTCAGCAACTGGTTACCCATGCAGATACCGAAAATAGGTAACTTGGGATTCTGCATCGCTTTACGGATGTTCTGCACGGCAGCATCACACGTATCCGGATCACCCGGTCCGTTGGAGATGAAGAGTCCGTCGAACTTCAGATGATTGAAATCATAATTCCAGGGTACACGGATCACTTCCACATCCCGGCGAAGCAGGCAACGGATAATGTTCGTCTTCACACCGCAATCCACAAGCACCACTTTCTTCTTGTCCGCCCCCTCGTTATAACGGATCACCTCTTTGCATGAAACCTTGTCTACGTAGTTCACTCCACTGTATACAGCTTCCGGAGCACTCTCCGGTTCATCGTCAAATACGATCCGTCCCATCATCACCCCATGTTCACGCAACACTTTGGTCAGCTCACGGGTATCGATCCCTGTAATGCCCGGCACCTGCTCACGCTTCAGCCAGTCAGCCAGACTCTCAACGGCATTCCAATGACTGTATTCCTGTGAGTAATCGCTTACGATAATAGCTTCGGCATGGATGCGTTCGCTCTCCATAAACGTAGCCAGTCCGTTGGGCTCTATGCTAAAAGGAGGTACACCATAGTTGCCCACCAGCGGATACGTCAGTGTCATCAACTGCCCCGCATACGAAGGGTCGGTCAGACTCTCCGGATAACCGGTCATGGCGGTATTGAACACTACTTCACCTGCCACGGGCTTTTCGTAACCGAACGACTTACCGTGGAAACGGCTCCCGTCGTCAAGGATCAAAGTCACATTCTTCATTCTTATCTTTTCTTTATTTAAGTTCACCTTTCTTTTAAAATTGGTACACCTGCTCGATGTAGTTAATAAATGCTTCGTTCAGCAACTTCACCCCGCCCGGTGTAGGATAGTTGCCACTGAAGTACCAGTCTCCCGTATGATTGGGACACGCCTCGTGCAGCCCCTCGAGCGGCTGATAGACAATCTGCACTTTCGCTTTCGTTCCTTTCGGCGTCAGCAGTTCCACCATCTTCTCCGAAATCTCCTCATCGGTGAAAGGAGCATAAATATCCTTCACATAGTTTACCATCTGCTCTTTCGGCAGTCCCACCTGATCTTTCGACTTCCGGTAAGCCGATGCGATCACATCTTTCATATCCCGGTCCTTCAGCAATTCAATTGCAGCTTTAAAGGCGATGAATTCGGACATCTTCGCCATATCAATACCGTAATAGTCGGGATAGCGAACTTGCGGAGAAGAAGAGACGATGACTATCTTCTTCGGTCCCAGACGGTCGAGGATACCGATAATGCTCTGTTTCAGAGTAGTACCGCGAACAATGCTGTCGTCGATAATCACCAGATTGTCGATACCGGAACGGAGACTGCCGTATGTGATGTCATATACGTGTGCTGCCAAGTCATTCCGGCTATTGCCCTCGGCAATGAAAGTGCGCAGTTTGATATCTTTGATAGCCACTTTCTCCGAACGGATACGGCGGGACAGAATCACTTCCAGTTCATCGTGATCCGGATGATGTCCCAGGCTCGCAATCTGCCGCACCTTCTCTTCATTCAGATAATTGTCCAGCCCCTGAAGCATACCGTAAAATGCCACCTCTGCCGTATTCGGGATGAACGAGAAGACGGTATGGTCGAGGTCATTATCAATCGCTTTCAGGATGTTCGGAACCAGTTTCTCACCCAGTTGTTTTCTCTCCTTGTAAATATCCGCGTCACTGCCTCGCGAGAAGTAGATCCGCTCGAACGAACAGGCTTTCTTCTCCCGTGCCTTATTGATCTGTGCCGTACGCACCTTTCCCTCTTTACTGATCAGGAGGGCCTGTCCCGGCAGTAATTCCCTGATTTCTCCTATCGGAACATTGAGTGCCGTCTGAATCACCGGACGTTCGGAAGCAAGCACCGCAATCTCGTCATCCTGATACCAGAACGCCGGACGAATCCCCCACGGGTCACGCAATGCAAAGCTCTCTCCGCTACCGGTCAGTCCGCACATCACATACCCCCCGTCCCATTCTTTACTCGACGTGCGCAACACGTTGGCAAGGTCGATGTGGTCCTCAATGTAATGCGTCACGCCCATGCCGGTCAGGCCTTCAGCCTCAGCCAGGTTAAAGAGACGTTCCACTTCACGGTCGAGCCTGTGCCCCACTTGTTCCAACATAATATACGTATCGGCATACTTACGGGGATGCTGGCCGATGGCTGTGATACGGGCAAAAATTTCATCTACATTCGTCATGTTGAAGTTGCCGCAAAGGGCAAGATTCTTCGCCCGCCAGTTATTTCTTCTGAGAAACGGATGAACATAAGATATCCCGGATTTTCCGGTAGTCGAGTAACGCAGATGCCCCATATAAGCTTCTCCGGCAAAAGGCAGCGTCCGTTTGGCAAACGCGGCATCGTGCAACTGTTCTTTGCTCAGATCCTTGAAGTTGCTTTGTACTGTCTCAAATATCTCGGTGATGGCACCGGAACCCAATGCCCGCTCACGGAACATATACTCCTCACCCGGATTTACTTCCAGTTTCACACACGCCAGACCGGCACCTTCCTGACCACGGTTATGCTGCTTTTCCATCAGCAGATAGAGCTTATTCAGCCCGTACATCCACGTTCCGTACTTCTTTTCATAGTACTCCAGCGGTTTAAGCAAACGTATCATGGCAACGCCACATTCATGTTTCAGTTGTTCCATCTATTCTCTATTTAGCAGTTTACGCGAATCAAAAATTAAAGGACTTATCGTTTTTCCCAAGAGTTCAAACATATCTGCTCCAACTCTTGATTCGTATTATTTATACATGGGTTATCGAACTCACTCCATAGTCACACTCTCTTCCCTTATCCCGGTCGCTTCATCTTTCCCGCCTTGCAACAGTGTGTCAGAAAAAGCCTCTCTAATTATCAACGAATCAGAGCACTTTAATGTTTCCGGCCTCACAGCACGAGAAGCCGTTATCTTACAAAACTGATGCATCGGGCGGAAAGAAGAAAAGGAATAAACGGGTACCTCTGTATAGGTACTGTTACGGAAGATGTAACTTTGGGATGGAAATTCTTGGAGGATAACGGTGGGAGTCTCGATAATGCCGTCAGAAGCAAACACGAACGTTTCGCCTTGCGGCCGATATACATTTAACAGCTGGTTGTCGTTGATGATCGCTACCCCGGCGCTGTCGTATCCGCGATACTTCAGTCGCTTCAGCCCCTTGATAAGGATGGGGTAGGCTTCTCTCTTACCAATGTAGCCTACGATTCCACACATATTATCCTTTTTTGTTTTCGCGTGCAAAGATACACAATCTATATGACATAAAGATAAGCTTTCCTATAAATATTTGACATAAACGTACAAAAAAGTTGTTTTAATACCAAAACGTTAATTAATCTATTATTTCAATCTCAAAAAGAAAGAGATTATAATTGTTTAACGATAGAATGGAAGCAACTTACAGATCGAAACAAAAAGTAGTTAATTCGCTTACAGTCCGAAACATTCTAGTTTAGATAAGATAATTAGTGTCAAGCAAACCAATTAAACATTCATCATAATGAAATTAAATCTCTATATTTACCGGACATTTTGATAGGACAACCGAGTATTATCATATAATAAAGCTAAACAGAATGAAGAAACGAGAACTTTTTAACAGCAAAGTCAAAGCAAAGGGGCAGGCAATAGAACCGCGAGATGGTTCCCGGCCCATCGTGTATGTCATGGCAGCTACATGTATGCCTGCGGTGAAGATAGAGGAATATTTCAGATGAACGGTGAAGTTATTATCATAAAAACATAAATCCTTTAAAACAATTACAATTATGTGTGGAATAGCAGGAATCTTCAATATAAAGATTCAGAGCAGGGAACTCAGGAACAAGGCTCTCCGAATGGCACGCAAAATACGTCACCGCGGGCCCGACTGGAGTGGAATGTATTGTGGCGGAAGTGCCATCCTGGCACACGAGCGCCTTTCCATTGTCGATCCGCAAAGCGGAGGACAGCCTCTTTATTCATCCGACCGGAAGCAAGTACTGGCGGTTAACGGCGAAATCTATAACCACCGTGACATCCGCGCCCAATATGCCGGCCGCTACGAGTTCCGGACCGGGAGTGACTGTGAGGTGATCCTCGCCCTTTACCGCGACAAAGGTATTCATTTCCTTGAAGAGCTGAACGGCATCTTCGCCTTTGCCCTTTATGATGAAGAAAAAGACGAATACCTGATTGCCCGGGACCCCATCGGTGTAATACCTTTATATATAGGAAAGGACGCCGAAGGACATGTCTACTTCGGCAGCGAACTCAAAGCGCTCGAAGGGTTCTGCGACGAGTACGAACCCTTCTTACCCGGACACTACTATCACAGCAAGGAGGGGACGATGAAACGCTGGTACACCCGTGACTGGATGGAATATAAAGAGGAGAACGACAAGCAAGCGGACAGCCGGTCTCCCACCCGGCAGATTCAGGACGCCCTTGAGAATGCCGTACACCGTCAACTGATGTCCGACGTACCTTACGGAGTGCTTCTTTCGGGCGGGCTGGACAGTTCTGTTATCTCTGCCATTGCCAAAAAGTATGCCGCCAAACGCATTGAAACCGATGGCGCGAGCGATGCATGGTGGCCGCAGCTACACTCCTTTGCCATCGGACTGAAAGGTGCACCGGACCTGATCAAAGCACGTGAAGTAGCCGAATACATCGGTACGGTTCATCATGAAATACACTACACCCTTCAGGAAGGGCTCGATGCCATCCGGGATGTTATCTATTTCATTGAGACATACGACGTAACTACCGTCCGTGCTTCCACACCGATGTATCTGTTGGCACGTGTCATCAAGTCGATGGGCATCAAGATGGTATTGAGCGGTGAAGGTGCCGACGAGATCTTCGGCGGCTACCTTTATTTCCACAAAGCACCCGATGCCCGTGCCTTTCACGAAGAGACCGTACGCAAACTGTCTAAACTGCATCTATACGATTGCCTTCGCGCCAATAAGAGCCTCGCAGCATGGGGTGTGGAAGGACGTGTCCCTTTCCTCGACAAAGAGTTTCTGGATGTGGCCATGCAACTCGATCCCGAATAAAAATGGCTCCGGGAAAAGTCATCGAAAGAAAGTCCTGCGCGAAGCCTTTGCGGATATGCTCCCTTCCGGCATCGCCTGGCGCCAAAAAGAACAGTTCAGTGACGGTGTGGGATATAGTTGGATAGATACGCTGAAAGAGATTACCGCAACGGCTGTCAGTGACGAACAGATGGCACATGCCGCAGAACGTTTTCCCATCCACACCCCCTATGAATAAAGAAGAGTATTACTACCGCAGCATCTTCGAAGAGCACTTCCCCAGTGAAAGCGCCGCCCGCAGCGTACCCAGTATCCCCAGTGTAGCCTGTTCGACAGCCGAGGCACTGGCATGGGACACCGCATTCAAGAACCTGAACGATCCCAGCGGACGTGCCGTAAAAGGAGTACACGAAGAAGCATATTAAAAAGGGTGTAGCTCCAACAGGCAAAGGGTGTAGCCATCGGACGTCCTGGGTGTAGCCCCGACAGACGGATGGCTACACCCTGTCCACGGAAGCGTTTCTCCTATTCATACTCCCGTTTTCGGTACACAGGAATGTATTGTAAAGAGATTTAAAAGAATTTTATAGCTTTGTTTAACGCAGATTAGCATCCTTATCCGGCTAAATTGCGTGACTTTTTTATATCTTTGAAGGCGAACCAAAAACTGAAATATATGAAAATTAAAAAACTTCTGTTTGCCTCTGCCCTGCTTTTCTCAGCATACAATGCCTCTGCGCAAACTCAGGTCATTGCCCATCGCGGATTCTGGAAAACCGAAGGTTCTGCGCAAAACAGTATCGCCGCCTTGCTAAAAGCCGACTCCATCGGATGCTACGGTTCGGAGTTTGATGTATGGCTGGCAGCCGATGACCAGTTAGTGGTCAACCATGACCCCACATTTAAAGGGAAAAGGATGGAAAACTCACCTTCCACCGCACTGACAGCCATCAAACTCGATAATGGGGAAAGCCTGCCTACCCTTGCCAAATACTTGAAAGCGGCACAACCGCTACACACCCGGTTAATTCTTGAACTGAAAGCACACAGCACCCCACTCCGCGAAACGAAAGCCATCGAAAAAATCGTTGCCCTGGTCAAAGACATGGGACTGGAGGAACGGATGGAATATATCACCTTCTCCCTGCATGCCACCAAAGAATTTATCCGCTTGGCTCCGGAAGGCACTCCCGTCTACTATCTTGACGGTAATCTGTCACCCAAGGAGCTGAAAGAACTGGGGTGTGCCGGTCCGGACTATCATTACACCGTATTCCGCAAACATCCCGAATGGATTCAGGAATGCCATGATTTGGGCATGAAAGTGAATGCCTGGACCGTGAACAAGACGGATGACATGAAATGGCTGATCGATCGTAAAGTAGATTTCATCACCACC
>ENA-OQJF01000083-OQJF01000083.1-human-gut-metagenome-genome-assembly--contig:-NODE-83-length-24140-cov-6.412193_pt1 | contig 24140 bp, 18 predicted proteins | sample MGYA00242595_ERZ504761 | MGnify/ENA primary metagenome ERZ504761 (study PRJEB26092, sample SAMD00036367) | human gut metagenome | host: Homo sapiens | study: EMG produced TPA metagenomics assembly of...
ACAGATAAAAACGAGCAGGTTATTATAATTATTATACAAATAAAAAATGGTCCGACTCAAAAAGCTACGAACTTTGTCTTACAAGTTCCGAACTTGGCATAGACGGAACGGCGAATGCGATTATTGACTATGTAAAACTAAAAGAAAGTATTGCGAAAGAAAGCAAACGAATTTAAATAAAGAAACTTAGAATAACTTAAAAAGCCCGAAAACTATAAAACCGATCTTGAAATTAAGATGATGTTTTATGATTTTCGGGTTTTTATTGTGTAATTTCATAATTTTTATTCATTGATTTTAGTTGATTTGTGTAGTATCATTAAAATAATAGGTAATTTTTGTATGAAATAACGAAAAAGGAGCGGGAACATTTTATGAAAAAGCTGAAACTCTTTAGGAAAATCAAAAGCATATTGAGCATTTTGCTCATATCACTACTTATCATACCTCTATGCAGCGGTATCGGAATTCATGCCAAGGAAAAAAACACAGAATCAAACGAATATAAAATTTATCCGATTCCTCATTCTGTTGTATATGATAACGAACAATTTGTGATGTCAGATAGAGTTCATGTTGTCTTCGAGGAAGGTATAGATAAAGCTACACAGAACTTTTTGGAAGAAGTTATAACAGACTATGGGAAAACAGTTGTACATTCTGAAGAGATCGTCAACGGAGAAACTACGATCCTGTTGGGAATAAAAGGTTCCAATGGAAAAGCGGACAGCTATATCAATAAAAATACAACGATTAAAACGTCTGATCTTTTCAATCGAACTGATTCATATATACTTAGCGCCAAAGAAAATATTATCTCAATCGTAGGAAAAGATACCGACAGTACATTTTTCGGTATCGCTACGTTACAGATGATGCTTACATCTTATGAAGATCCAGCCCTTCGCAGCGTACAGATCGAGGATTTTTCTGACATACAATATCGAGGATTTATTGAAGGCTTTTACGGAGGGTGGGATTATAAATCACGGGAAAGCCTTATGAGATTTGCACGTGATGTTAAAATGAACCATTATATTTATGCATCAAAAACTGATCCTTATCATACATCAAAATGGGGAGAACTTTATCCGCAAAGCGAAATCGATCAGATACAAAAACTTGTAAAAGTAGGTGAAGAGACAAAATGTTACTATACATGGTCCGTACATATTTCGGGATTTTTCACCAATTTAGATACATCGAATGAAACCGCCTATAATGAACGGTATCAGAAACTACTTGCAAAATTCCGTCAGCTTTATGACGCAGGCGTTAGAAAATTTGACATTTTAAATGACGACTTCGGACAAGGAACTCATGAAGATGTAGTAAATCTTTTAAATAAGCTGACAAAAGAATTCATTATTCCAAACAACTGCAAGCCGATCACTTACTGTATGCAGGGATATAACAAAGCATGGTCAAAAGAGGCTGAATTAAGTGCATTAAAAAAACTTGACAAGTCAATTATCCTATATTGGACAGGTGATGACGTAAACTCGCCGATCACACAGGAAACAATCGATTATGTTTCAGAGAAAACAGGACACAAAGTTTGTTTCTGGCTGAATTATCCGGTAAACGAACATGGAAAATCAGGACTTTATCTTGGAGATATCACACATTACGCCCGCGATGGCATAACAGGACTTACAGGAGCTGTCTCAAACCCTTCCCGCTTTGCACAGAGTAATAAAGTCGGTCTGTTCCAGCTTGCATCACTATTCTGGAACAATACTAATTACACTGCAAACGCGCAAACTGTTTGGCAGGATGCATTCCGTTATCTTGAACCTGAAGTACAGGACGCTTACTTTAAAATTGCATCTAATGTTGCAAACTGTCCTCGTTCCGTACGTGTACCGCAAGGCTTTCCGGAATCAGAATATCTGAAAGAAAAGCTTGAAAATGTTACAGCTAAAATCAGTAATGGAGAGAACTTGAAAAATGATAAAGAAACGGCAGCTTTAAAATCGGAATTTGAATCTATTCTTGCTGCAATCGAAACATTTAGATCAACATGTGACAATGCTGATTTAAAATCAGAATTAGATCCATGGCTGAAATCACTGCAAGATATCGCTTCAGGCGGAAAGGCAATTATCGAAAGTATCATTGCTATTCAAGAAAAAGACATAGATACAGCTTGGGAAACGTTTGCAACAGCAGGCAAGGCGCTACAAACATGGAATACATATCCGACAGCAGAAGGAGTAAAAGAAGGCGCAGAAGCAGGAAGTAAACGTATCCAACCGTTCGTATCGAAAGCAGCCGCAACGGCAAAAAATAAATTAACACCGTTTTTCGATCCTGATAATACGAATGTAATTCCTTCGTTTTATGCAGTTCTTGCAGGTGTAAAACGAACAGATGATACTGTTTCCGCAAAATTATTTGACAAAGATCCATCAACTGCCGGCGAATGGAATCAAAACCAAAAGATAGGAGATTACTATGGCGTAGATTTAGGTCGTGTTATCCCTGTAACAGATATTACAATTCTTCAGGGAGCATCAGAAACTGATCATGACTATTTCCACAATTTCGTTTTAGAATATTCTGAAACAGGTGAAGACGGTTCATGGGTCACAATTCAGGAGTACAAAGAAACAGATGAATCACATAAAATAGAAAAAACAGGGTTAAACATAAATGCACGCTATGTGCGTCTGCGTCTTACCAAGACAGGAACGACAACTCCGAACAAAGCAAATTATTGGACAAAAGTACGCGAATTTACAGTAAATAAGAAATTTACTGACGGGGAACGTATTTATACAAATATTGAAAAATTAAAAGAGACTCCGATCCACATTTACGAAAACGAATTTCGTATAAGAGACATTAAGGATTTAGAATTAAAACCGAATGAATATGTCGGTATCAAAATGACCTCCCTTGTCTCAGTGTCTGATATTTTTTCCGAATCAGACGAATTTGAAAAAGCAAAAATACAATATTCAACAAATGGAATTGAATGGACAGATGCGAAAAATTTCAAAGGGCCACAACCGATGCGATATGTCCGTCTTGTCAATCAGACAAATGAAACGCTAAAAGGATCATTGACAAAACTAGGTATTTCCGTAAATAATCTTAAGATCACACCGAAGATGAGCGAAACAAGTTTTACAAATCCGCTTAAAGAAGGTACGTGGGAGAATATGTTTGATGGAGATTTTACAACCCATGCCTGGACGAATCAGGGTCAAAATAATGGCGGATACATTATTATAGACCTCGGAACTTCAACACCGCTTTATGATGTTACAATCGTCACAGCGGATGGAAAACCTCATTTATACGATGCAGATATACAAATCTCCTCTGATAAAAAAGAGTGGACCACGATCGCGTCTGTAAAAAATGACAATACAAAAGTGGAACCTCCCTATCGTTATGTAAGAGCAAATGCCCAGGGAGCTAAGAGCAGATATCTTCGTATTCTCGTAACAGATGACGTTATCGGTAAATATGATAATCCGTTCCTTTGTATCAAAGAAATTGAATTTAACAAAAATATTGAAGAAAATACAAGTACATATCCGATTGCTTCGAGTGCAGAAGGTAATCTTGAAAAATGTATCGATCAGGATCTGTCCACTGTATTTACAACAGAAAACAAAACTGCCGGATGGCTGGAATATAAACTGACAGACAATACAAAATTAAAATCGTTCTCTATTTTGCAAGATGTACATACTATTTCCGAAGCTAATGTAAAGGTACGAACCGGAACTGATAAATGGAAAGACTTAGGTACATTTGATAAGGGAACAAAAACTTTTGATGTATCAGAATATGACAATATTTTCGCGATTCGACTTGAATGGGCAGAGGGAAAAGCGCCTTCTATATATGAAATTTATACAAACGAAGATGAAAAACAAAATACAGATGATATCGGAATCTATGTAGAACAAATCATCGATACAGAAGCAGATTCCGAAAAACCAAAGCCTGAACAACCTGAAATCCCGGATTCAGAAAATCTTGCTATAAACCGTCCGGTAGAGGTATCAGGAACCGAGCTTGACAGAGATCAAAAAGATTTTGCCGTGGACGGGAACCGTGAGACAAGATGGAACAGCAATTACATCAAAGGCGATCATGCATCTGAAGAAGCATGGATCATCGTTGATCTCGGTGAAGAAACAAATATCATCGAATCACTTACTGCAGAGTATTTTAATTTAGTTTATCCGACAGACTATGACGTTCTCGTATCTGCTGATAAAGAAAACTGGATCACTGCAAAAACGATAAAAAACGAACCGAACGGAGCAGCCCATCCAACAGATGAAATTTCACTTGATCAACCAATCATCGGAAGGTATGTCAAATTATTATTCCGTGAATTAAACAGTGCTGCTGTCGGAAACTGTGTAGGTTTAGAAGAGCTTACCATAACAGGAAAGAGGATATCCTCCGAAACAGAATTAAAAGAATATATGCCGATCAGCGATATTAAAATCGACAAAGGTACGTCACAAGAAGAATTAAGAAAGCTGCTTCCTTTAATTATCAGTGGAAAGCTTGCATTAAAAGACAGTGATAAAATACTGGACTTGGCATCATTATTTGTAAACTGGGATCTTTCAGAATATACTTCTGCTGAAGATACGATCCTCACTTTAAAAGGGAATTTGATCGGTGCAGGAAAAGCAACTGGAGACGAGATTTCCCTAAATGTGATCATAGGCACCGGATCAACAGAACCTCCTGTTGACCCTGAAGGTCCTACCGATCCGGAAGGTCCTACTGATCCGGAAGGTCCTACCGACCCGGAAGGTCCTACCGACCCGGAAGGTCCTACCGACCCGGAAGGTCCTACTGATCCGGAAGGCCCTACCGACCCGGAAGGTCCTACTGATCCGGATACACCTGATTCAGGAAAGATTGAACAATTAAAACAGGAATTAGCTCTACTCATTGAAACTGCTCAAGCAAAAGTGGAATCCGGTAAATACACAGACGAAACAGTCAAAATACTTAAAGAGCAAATCATAAAATCTGAGGCGCTTTTAACAGACAACGTCACTGCCGAACAACTTGAACAGCAAATCAATAGTATTAAAAAATCAATCAACGGATTAACCGAAAAAAAAGCCGACTTAGAAACTTCTGACCGGCCAAATCAAAACATCACTCATTCAGAAAAAAGTACAGCAGTAAAAACAGGTGACTCAACTCATATAATACCTCTATTTCTGCTGATGATTTGCACCGGATTTTCCTTGATCCTATTCAGGAAAAGAAATACTTATAATAAATAATAGGTGTTGACATGCGATAATGTCACATATTATAAAAACACATCCGATGGATTAAACATCGGATGTGTTTTACTTGCCGCTAGTTTATTCACTTTTAAGATCTTATTTAACGTCTCGATATCGTGCGCTGCGGCCAACCTTTAATATCTCCTGTTAAAATAGCGTGAAACATTCGTTCTTTTGTTCCCGGATGTTCTTTGTTAAGTTCTCTTAAAAGTTCTTTTGCATATTGCCGCTTCGTATGTCCGTCTACAGGACATTTTCCTTTTACAACCGGAAGAGAATATTTATTGCGAAAACCGATTACTTCCATTTCATCTATAAACATCATAGGACGGATAACAGTAAGATCCATACGATCTAAATATGTTTTTGGAGAAAAGGAATAAAATCTTCCTTCAAAAATCAATGAGAGCAACATTGTTTCAATAATATCATCTTTATGATGAGCATAAGCCACTTTATTACACCCCATCTCCTTAACCGCCTCATTTAAGGCGCCTTTACGCATTTTTTGCACAAAGCGAACAAGGATTACTCTCTTGGCGTACATTAAAAAGAATATCATAAATATCTGATTTTACTATTTTATAAGGAACTTCTAATTCCCTGCATAAATTTTGAATCGGTTCCAAATTAAAATCTGCAAATCCAAGATCTACAGTTACAGCACTTAAATCAAACTTACGGGGATAAAACCGTTTTAATCCATGAAGCGCATAGAGCAGGGTAAGGCTGTCTTTTCCGCCCGAAATACCTACCGCAATATGATCCCCTTCCTGTATCATACTATATTCATCCACTGCTTTACGCGTATAACTGAGTAACCGTTGTAACTGCATTTTCTTCCTACCTTTCATGATTGATCTGTAATTATAACGTTTATATTATATCGGCAGAAGAATATAAATACAAGTCGAAAACTTACAGAAAATCATAGAATCACCGGTTGTTTATGAAAAAAATCAGATTACGATCCGTAAGTTAAAAATAGTGGTGGATTGTAAAACCAACTTGAACTATAAAAAGTTCAGGTTGGTTTTTTTGTGCAATTTATACAAAATGGAGAAAAAAAGAGAGAGGTGTAAAAGGATGAATGATAACGCATTTTTAAAATCAAGAAGAACGGGGATATTTAAGGATATGTCTAATGGAACGATCTGTATTCCAAAAGATTTAAGAGATAATAATGGATTAGAGAAAAATGATCGAGTAGAACTTATTCCAATGCAGGAAGGAATTTATATTCGCAAGGCATATGGTGAAAAGAAATGCCAATAAAAACAACCACCCTCCAAAAGTTTTGAGAACCCGAGGGTGGTATCCACACAAGATGTAAAACTTATATCATGTAGATATAACTAGAAACATCCTGCCTCATGAACAATATAGCATGCACAAAAAAAGAAAACAACTAAATTAGTATAAAAATTGCGTGCCGAATTTCGGTACATGGAAGGAAGAAATATAGGAATGAGAATAACGAAAAAAATTGCATCGGAAATCTTCAAGAAGGTTGTCGGAACTGATAAGGGAATGGAGAAATTTCAAAGAGGAATTGAAGATATATGGGTAATAAAGTTAGGAGTCATCACAACGATTTTAAGAGACGAGTTGAAATATGACTTATTTGGAAACCGAGTAGAAGGAAAATACTGGATAGTTTATATTGATACAAAATATGGAGAGGATATTCGTGTGTATATTGAGAAACAGACATTGAAAATTGATGATTTCTATACACAAGAAAAGTTTCAAGAAAGTCTAACTATTAAAAGTCAAGGTTAAAATGAAGATTTTTTGAGTAAATTGCAGAAATGCTTTTCAGATATATTTGAACCTTGAAAACTGCATGACAATAAGAGCATCTTTGCAGGTGCTCTAAAAGGAGATATGAAGTTAAATTTTATGCTGCTCTATGACAAAGCTGACGACTATTTCTTATAGTTTTTAAGTTGCGCCGGAGCGGGTGAGGTGCAGTCACCTTCCGGCTATCCTGTTAAGTACATTATAGCAAATGTACCATAAATGTCAACTATCTAGATTTTCCAAATAGTTAGAAAGAGGGTGTGATAAATGGATGATTTTGAAAACAAATTAACTGAATTACATGATCGTGTTCTTAGTAAGGCTCTTACCGAGGATGAACAGAACAGCTATACCGAATCTTTATTTGAATCCATTAAACATATCAATGAATATGGAGAGGAGTTTTGGTACGCAAGAGAACTTCAGCGTGCTCTAGAATATACTGAGTGGCGCAACTTTTCTAGAGTTATTGATAGAGCTGTAACCGCTTGTGAAAATAGCGGAAATGATGTCTTTCATCATTTTGTTGAAGTCAACAAAACGATAGATATGCCTAAATCTGCAACAAAAGAAATTACAGATTACGCACTCTCCCGCTATGCATGTTATTTAATTGTACAGAATGGCGATTCCCGGAAAAAGGTGATTGCTCTCGGTCAGACATACTTCGCCGTAAAGACAAGACAACAAGAATTAATAGATAATTTTAACGAATTAAATGAAGACCAAAAGAGATTAGCTATCAGACGTGAAATGGCAGAGCATAATAAATTATTAGTAGAAGCCGCAAAAAATGCAGGAGTTGAAACAAACCTTGATTACGCTATCTTTCAAAATTATGGGTATCGTGGTTTATACGGTGGTATGGATGCAAAGGCTATCCATCACCATAAGGGATTGAAACCATCTCAAAAAATCCTTGACCATATGGGATATGAAGAACTTGCCGCTAATTTATTTCGCGCCACACAAACAGAGGCTAAAATTAAACGTGATAATATACAAGGGAAAGAAAATGCCAACCAGACGCACTATAACGTCGGTAAAGAAGTTCGTGATACTATTTCACGATTAGGGGGAACGATGCCAGAGGATCTCCCCACCCCAACTAAAAGCATTAAGCAGATCGAACGCGAGCAAAAGAAACTGGAAGATAGATAGAAAAACCGCCCCTGCGTCAACAGGAGCGGTCAACACGCCCTCTCCGCACAGCAGAGATAGGACGGCTTAACTATAACATCTCCGGAGATGCTACAGCATTCCAACCAAAAAATATTGTATCATCTTCGGTCAGCTATCGCAATCAGAACATCTGTTTTTGATAGCTGTTATTTTTATACCTTTTTACATATAATTACATAGGAGTGTGATGCAATGTCTTATTTTATTTATGCTCGTAAATCAAGGAAGGATGCTGATCTCGAAGCGTTGGGAATCGATGTGCTCGAGCGCCATATCACCACTTTGCTGGAGCTTGCCAAAACGCTGTCGCTTCCGATCGGGGCAATTTATCGCGAAGTCGTCTCCGGCGACAGTATTGATTCCCGCCCGGTGATGTCTCAAGTGATGGCCGAAGTAGAGTCTTGTATGTGGGACGGATGTCTTGTTATGGACGTTGACCGCCTCGCCCGCGGAGATACGATCGATCAAGGGCGGGTACAGCGTGCATTTTTCTACTCAAACACAAAGATCGTTACTCCTAACAAGACGTATGATCCGGCAAACGAGTACGATAACGAATACTTTGAATTTAGTCTGTTTATGAGTCGCAGAGAATACGCAACAATTAAGCGCAGGATGCAGCGTGGCAGAGAACGAAGCAGCTCTGACGGATATTATGTCGGAAATATACCGCCCTACGGATGGCGTCGCGTTATCGCTCCTGATGGTAAGCACTTCTCTCTTGCTCCCGATCCAACCGAATCCCCCGTGCTCGATCTGATGTATGATCTATGCGGCAATAAACAATACGGTTATCAAAAAGCATGTACTCATATGGCCGAAATGGGAATTTTATCAAGAAGCGGACGCCCGTTTACGCCGTCCACGCTAAAAGGAATTATATCTAATCCGGCAAATATCGGAAAAGTTCGCTGGGGACATCGGAAAACGGTTCGTACGGTCAAAGATGGGAAAATTTCTCGTTCTCGCCCGCACTCGTCAGATTATATTCTTGCCGATGCAGTTTGGCCGCCCCGGATCAGCGCGGACCTTTTCCAGCGTGCCAACCAGCCAAAAGGGAGCTGCTCCGCTCCGGTGCGTGATGACAGACCGATTCAGAATATTTTTGCCGGTCTTGTCCGGTGTTCCCAGTGTGGCCGGCTGATGGTTCGTAAAAAAGCGCATACTAAAACGCCTTATGACATTCTGATTTGTCAATATACTGAATGCCCTACAGTCGGTATCCGAATTGATGAGTTAGAGCTCGCCTTGTTGGAATGGCTGCGGAATTACATAGATAAATACGAGCTCACTGACGCGTTGCCCGAAGACGTGGAGAACGTCGCTGCAAAAGAAGCGATTGTTAAGAATTTTGAAAAAGAACATGAAACACTTTTAAAGCAACGTGAATCCCTTTTTGATTTTCTCGAGCAGGGTATCTATACGAAGGAAATTTTTATCGAGCGGTCAAACGCTCTTGAGCGACGCGTAAAAGAATGTATGGAGCACATTATCTCCGCGCAGAACGACCTTCACGCCACACTCGCACTACAGGCAAACCGTAAAAATTTCGTTCCGCGCTGTAAGAATTTGCTCGGCGAATGGGGTAGACTTACAATTCCCGAAAAGAACAGCGCTTTAAAGGTTTTAATTGAAAAAATCATGTTCACAAAGACAAAACGAAACAAAAAGGGGCAGGATCGTTCTGATTTTGAAATTGATGTGTTTCCAAAAGTGCCGAAATAGCGGCGTTTTTCATTCGTTGCATCTTCTACGAGCGAAAGAACTCGCTCACATGGAAATGGTATGCGCCATCGTTTATCAGCTCACCAAGGACCTTTCTCCGGAGGAAATCGAACGCTCCGGATTTGCTCCTTATTATGTAGATCACACACTTGCTCTCTGGCCACAGGCAGCAAGCGGCGCCCCATGGACAGCAACTTATTTCCAATCAAAAGGAGATCCCATCACCGATCTTCATGAAGATCTTGCGGCAGAGCAGAAAGCGCGTACAACGTACGATAATATTCTTCGTCTCGTAAAAGATCCTGAAGTATGCGATCCGATCCGTTTCTTAAGACAACGTGAAATCGTCCACTACCAACGTTTCGGTGAAAGTTTACGCATTGTACAGGAAAAACTCGACAGCAAAAACTTCTATGCTGTCAATCCCGAGTTTGATAAATAATCACTGCAACACAAACTTCCCCTCCCGTTTCAGAGTTTTCTCTCTCCGGGAGGGGAAATAATTTTTCATTTATATATTTTCAGAAAAAGGATTTCTCTTTCACACTTACTGCAGCGTCACTTCTATAGTCTGCTCTTTATACTCTCCGTTTGTCTGAGGAATCTGGATTTTTAACGTCACAGTTGTACCTTTCTCATAGTATTGCAGCTGCTCCTGAAGAGCCTCCATGCTGTCTACTGTTATGTCATCAATAGCTGTGATAATGCACCCTTTTGTCATTCCTGCTTTTTCTGCACCGCCGCCTTTTGCAATTTCTGTTACATATACTCCTGCCGGCATCTCAATCTGCTGTGAAAAGGCATCCGAAACACTGATTCCGGTTATGCCGATAAGGCCTCTTTTATCTTCCGCAACTTTTGTTTTTGTTTCTCTGTTCATAAGGTTTTCAATCAAATCACCGACATCACTGATCGGAATTGCATATCCGATTCCTTCCACACTGTCACCTACAAGTTTTGAAGAGTTAATGCCGATCACTTCCCCATTTACATTGACAAGAGCGCCTCCGCTGTTTCCTTCGTTGATCGCCGCATCCGTCTGGATCAATTTCACACCGCTTTCCTGTGTATCTCCAGTCTCTTCATTTGTCATAGAAACAGAACGGTTCAATGCACTGATAACGCCTGTTGTCACAGACTGTCCGTATCCAAGTGCATTTCCGATGGCGATCGCAGGTTCGCCGACTTTCAGGCTCGTGGAATCACCCAGAGTGGCAACTGAGATTGCATCCAGTGTATCATCCGAAATATTCTCAATAGGCACTGCAATAACTGCAACATCATACTGGGCATCTGTACCCTTAATGTTTGCTTCTACAGTTGATTCATCCGTAAAGGCAACTGTAAGAGTATCGCTTCCCGCAACAACATGATTGTTCGTCACGATCAATAACTCTGTGTCTGTTTTTCCGATAATAATTCCGGTACCTGCGCCTTTTGACTGCTGTTCATAAGTTCCGCCGAAAAAGCTGCGGACTTCTTCTACCGACATACTTGTGATAGAAACAATAGACGGCATCACCTGATCCACAACTTCAGATACATCAGATGTCACTACGCTGGATGATTTTGAAAGAGGAGTCCCTTTACTTACCTTATCAGAAGATGCGGTTGTAGATTTTGAAGAGTCAAGCAACCCAAACACCCGGTTTCCAACCACCGTTGTTGTAAGGAAAATCCCACTTGAAACAACACCGAATAAAATAGCAAAACCTACGACTGCAACCGTCCGCATCAAATTCTTATGCGGCTTTTTTTCCTTTTTCAAATGATCGCCGCCCGGCTGCCACTGTGGGGTATTTCCCTTTTGTTCTCCGTTTTGGCTGCCTTCGCTCTGAGAATTCATTCTCTGCCGATCTTCGTTATTTGAATTTACTATTTGGATTATAATAATTATTATTGATTGTCCATAACACTACCCGCTTTCTTCTTTTTTTCTATGGTCTTATCATAGCGGATTAATGTGATGAATTTGTGTTTATTCATTTAACAAATATTGAATTGAAAACACAAAAAAAGACCGGACTTAGAAAATGATTGAAAATTTCATCTTTTCTATCCGGTCTTTCATTTTATAAATCTACTTATAAATCTACAAAATCAATATCAAAGCCATCTTTTTTTGAAGATGTTTTATTGCTTCTGCCTACTGCCTGTTTTTCCTCAGGCTCATCAAACGCTTCATCGTCGTATTCATTCTCATAATCGTCATCATATCCGACTTCAAAATCATCGTCAAACCCATATTCGTCCGACTCATCGTCCAGATAACCTTCTTCCTCATAGTCATCGTCGTACTCGTCGTCATATTCATCTTCATACTCGTCGGCATATTCATCTTCATATTCATCCGAATACTCAGCATACTCTTCTGACTCATCCGATTCATCATCAAAGTCATCATCGTAATCATCTTTTGCTTTTCCTTTTTAGCGGACTTTGCACTCAACTTTTTCTCTTCTTCCTCGAATGGAATGTCGTACTCATCATACAGATCATCTAATTCCTGATTTCGATGGACAAGTTTTACCGCAAATACGATTGCCAAAATCAAGAGAAGCAAAAACAATGCTGCCGCCGCTACAAGAACAACCATTGTATTTTCCGCTACAAATTCGCCCAGCTTCGCAACTATGCCGCTCTCACTGTCTTTCTTTTTCGTCTCCTCTTTCGGAGCCTCAAAATACTGATATGTTCCGTCTTCTGTATCGTACTGATAGAAAGATTTTTCACCTGTCCTTGTATTCAATGCATAAATAACATAATATCTGGAATTGGACGGATCAGACCATGCCGGGAAGTTTTCTTCCTGAACTGTCATGTCCACTTCCTGATAACTGCTCGGAAGTTTTGCCGACTTCGGTGCATCAACAACGATCAAAGATGTTGTATCCGATATTGCAATTTGTGCGAAAGGAGCAAATGTTGCATCCTCTGTATTAAACAGGAAAAATTTTCCTTTTCCTGCGTCATCCATTAAAAATCCAAGATAAACTCCCGCGTCATTTGCTACAAATTTTCTCTCTTCTCCGTTAAATGTCATCTTTGTCTCAGAATAACCTTCCGGAATATCTGTTGTCGTAAACGCCTCCGAAAAATGATAATCATTTCCGTCTACAGTCACAACAATATCTGTACTTTCACCTGCCGGTGAATTAGGAGCCGATGTCGGTTCTACACTTGTTGTTCCATCGTCTGCCGCTGCAATCGAAATTGCGGAAGATCCATTGTTCAAATTTAATGTATCTCCGGAAGAAATCGTAGCTGAGCTGCTGCTTACAGAAATCTGCGTATTCGCAACCGTAAGAGCTCTGAAAACTACCGCCGTTCTCAGCTCTGTTCCGCCGCCTGTACCTTTATAAGTCAGCGTACCCGCACCGTCTGCCGTAAATCCATCGCCGCTGACAAATTCAAGCGCCTTCGGATCATAACTCATTGTAACATCCACACTTCCGATCGTACCGCCTGAACTTTGAACAACAAAATCAACGCTCACATTCTCTCCGACTTTCGTTGACGGATCAGAAAACATCAATACGCCATCCGCCGCAAATACCACCGTACTCAACACCGGAATCATCAAACATACCGCAATAATAATGCTTGCAAATTTCTTTAATACTTTCATATACTTAACCTCTTTCTGTTTTTTATCTTCCCCTGTTCCGGTTGGATATTATTGAACTGTACCTTCCGGAGGTGCTTCGGTCTGTCCGCCGCCGCTGTCTGTTCCGCCATCCGGCACAACCGGAGGTTCTACAGTTGTACCGCCTGTATTATCCCCGGTACTGCCATTTCCTCCGACGCCGCCTGTTTCTCCCGAATTTCCGGTATTACCACTGTTTCCGCTCATGCTTCCGTCATCATAATTTCCGCCGGTGTTTCCGCCTTCGTAATTACTGCTGTTATCGGTATATCCACTGTCATTATAAGATTCACCGCTATCATATGACGACTGCGATCCTGTTCCCGAAGACTTCTTTGCACTTGCAGTATACGAAATATTAGAACCGACCGTCTGCACTGTAGACGATGGAACATATCCTGTAATGCCAAACAGGAATTCATGAAGCTTTGTTACATTCGATACAAGATTATCCGGCACGACAACGCTTCCGATCTCTGAAAGCATATCTGTATACTTATCTTCCGGGAATCCCATATTTCCTACCAGTTTATATTCACTGTAAGCTGAAGCATATTTCAAAATCTCCGGCAGCGTAAAACTTGTTGAAACTTGCGGGAACACTTTATCGATGATCTTGTTTAACGTTCCGATATCCGCTCCCTTCGCCTTTTCAAACATTTTTTCTATTACAAGGCGCTGACGCTCCGTACGAGTAAAATCTCCGCCTGCCGTAGAACGAATTCTGGCATAAGTTGTCGCCTGCGTTCCGTCTAATTTCTGAAGGCCTGCACTTTGAAGAAGATTTGCCGCCTTTCCCGCCGAATTTGCCGTTTCAGGAATATATTGATTAATATACGGAAGTTCTTCCTCTGTAACTTCAATCTCTATGCCGCCCAACAGATCTACCGCATCTGCGATCGCGCCAAAATCAACCGTCACATAATCCTGAATATCAAGATCAAGATTCATGTTCAACATATTGATAGCAAGTACGGGACCTCCGTAGCTATATGCCGCATTACACTTCTGATAAGTTCCTTCTGAAAGATCAAGCAGCGTGTCTCTGTACACTGACACCATCTTGATTTCCTTTGTCTTATTATTCAAGCTTGCAACGATAATACAATCCGTACGATTTCCTTCTCCCAAGTCACCGTCTCTTGAATCCACGCCAAACAGCGCAACATTCGTATAACCGTCTCCAAGATCTACATTTTTATTTTTCTTCACTTCTTCATTGATAATGATGTCGTCCGCTTTAATTGATTTCGTATCAATCTTACTCCACTTCGCATAAACATACATTAATCCGAATGCTAAAAGCGCTGCGATGAAAGCTCCTACGCAGATTAATGCGATCTGCCATGGCTTCATCTTATGAACACGTCTCTTTTTGCGCTTCTTTCCTTTTCCTGAAGCGGAAAAATCTTTCCTGCGGGTAACCGGTTTCTTTGGCTTAGTTGACGTCTCTTTTCCCCTGTGCATTGCTTGCCTTCTGCGGGATGAATTACGCTTCACCTTGTTCTTTGACATATTTTCTCACCTATTTTAGTATATACTTAATCTACATCATACCATGATACAACAAATCTCTACATTATTCAATCATTTCCCCTGAAAAGATTAAATAAAAATCCCCAAAGTTCCCCGGGGATTTTTATCTGCATATTGAGGCTATTTCGCACAATATACTTATTCATATTTTTTTAATTGTTCAAGAATCGTTCTCGCCTTTTCTTCCCATGTATTCTCTAAAGCCTCTTTATCCAATAACGCCTTATATGTTTCATCTGTTTTCAGCAATATTGCCTTATCTAACTGCTCTAAAAATTCTTTATGGTCATGTCCGATCAACACCGATTCATATTTCCTGCATTCGTCCATATCCGTTGTCACGATCGGTTTATTAAGCGCCATATACTCAAATAATTTAACCGGAGAAGTCGCTTTCGTAATGTCGTTGATCAAAAACGGAATCGTTAAAACATCCATACGGGCGGCATAATTCTGAAGGATCTCATATGGACGCGACCCGCAAAAATGAACGTTTTTCCATTGATCTGCTCCCGATTTATCATAAGAATCATCATATTTGATTCCAAAAAGTACAACTTGATATTTATTTTCCTGATCAATTTTTTTCAACAGATCATAATCAAACCATTTTGCCAGCGCCCCATAATATCCGATAACCGGCTGCCCCTTTTTCAAGATAGACTCAAACTCTTCATCACACTTAAAATTCGGATCGCACCCATCATGAAAGTGAGCATAATCCACGCCATTACTTGAAAAAGCAAGCCGAACATCTCCTCGCTTTTCAATGACATCTTTCTTCAGCGCCTCGGCAGTTACAACAACAAAAATATTTTTATCTGTCATAGCCAGATCATACTTTTCTTTTACGTTCACGGGAAGTTCGTCTGTTCCCGCAAGATGCGGATTCAGGTCGTCAATATACTCATAAACGATTTTATATCCCTGCTGCATATACTCTTTAATCTTTGCCGCAGGCAAAGTCCAGTCTGTTGAATAGAACTGAACATATTTCGGAGCTTTGCATTTTTCAAGTTCCTGAAAAAGCAGCTTTGAAAATGCTGTATTCGCATAGTTGACCAGATATAAATTATCCGCCTGTTTTTTGATCCGCTTCACATCATCCGTAAAACGTGTCACTTCATAAAAGACAAGCGTTCTTTGCTTCGCAAAATTGCTGAAAATATGCTGAGGTCTTTGGTACAAAGGCACATCCCATCCAAATGAACTTCTCCAGATCACAATCCGATCGTAAGAATTTTTTGAAAGAATCCGGTCGATTCCCTCGATAAATTTCTTTTTATTAACAGCGACATAAATTCTTTCTTTTACAGAAAGCTTTACAAGATAATTAGAATAAATATATCCTGCCGCCTTTTTTATCGTTCCTGCCAACCCATATTTTTTTACAAGATTTTTCAATTTACTGATCTTATCTTTCATTTTTCTCCCATTCTCCCATATACGCTTTCAATTCTGCCGCTTTCACAGACCAGTCATTTTCCCACGCACACTTTTTCAGGAGCTCCTTCCGTTTTTCATCCTTGCAGTCGTCCTTACATTCTTCAACCAATGAAACAAATTCCTGTACATTTTGGGCGATTTTTACCGCAGTATATTTTAAACATTCCGGAAGCGCTGTTGAAACAACCGGTTTCTCCATCGCCATATATTCAAATAATTTAACAGGAGAAGTTGCTTTTGTAATATCATTGATCAAAAACGGGATAATGCATACATCCCAAAAATGTACATATCCTGCCAATGACTCATAAGGTTTTTTTCCAAAATACTTCACATTTTTATAATCAAGCAGCCCGCTCTTTTTCAGCGAATCATCATGCTCAATCCCGATCAGGATCAACTGGATCTTCTCATTATCTGCCAGTCTTTTCAAAAGATCATAGTCAACCCAAGCCGCCAATGCCCCGTAATATCCGACATGCAGCATATCTTCTTTAAGCCACTGTCTGTAGACTTGATCTTCCGTCACGCTCTCCGGTACAAACTTGTCACACTCTGCCCCATTGGAAATTTGAACGATCCTCGTCTTTTTATTATTCGACTTTGCCTCTTTATACAGTTTATCCGCAGTCGCTACAGTCAACACATTTTTTGCTCTTAACAAATATTGATGTCTCGATCGGATCTGCGCGATTTTTTTTCTTGAAATAAGTTCCTCATTAATATCATCTACATACTCATAAATAATCCGAAATCCAAGTTCTGAATATTGTTTTATTCTGCTTACCGGAACGGTATCAGTAGAATATACCATGACGTATTTCTTTTCTATCTGCTTCAATGCATTTAATAAATACTTCCTATAATAATACAGATCCAATACATATACATGACGCGCAATCGGCGTGATACGCCGTCTATCCTTAAAATCTATATCATAATACGAATTGTATAAAATGAGCGTCTCCTCATCCCCCATATTTCTAAGCATATGCTGAGGACGCTGCATCATTATGTTGTGATATCCAAAGTGATTCTCATAAATAACAATCCTGGAATAACCTCTTCTTAAAATCCGATCTATAAGATCTTTCCTCACCCGACTGATCGGCGGATTCCATAAGTCACGCTCTGTTTTCTTCCACTTTACGGCAATCATCTTGATTGTTCCGCATATACCCTTTTTTCTGATTTTATTTATGAGTTCTTTTCCCGCCATGACTTTCCTTTCTCAATTCAAACAAAAACTTCACATTGCTGTTCCAAAAACGTTTTATACGCTTCGGTTCTTTCGTAATCCTATACAGCCACTCCAAATTATGACGTATAAAAAATGAAGGAGCACGCTGTTTCTTACCGCTTAAAACATCAAAACTCCCACCGACGCCAATATAAATTCCTTTTCTGTCAGAACGGAAATATTTATGAATCAAAAGTTCCTGCTGAGGAGCGCCTAATGCGACAAACACCAAATCCGGATCAAGCTCCGTTATCTGCCGCATTACCTTTTCTTTATCCTCTACATATCCATCTGTATATCCGGAAATAATGACATTCTTGTACTCTTTCTCAATCCGTCTGACAAAAGAATCCAAAACCTCTCTTTTTGCTCCGAACAAATAAATCGAGCACTTTTTTTCATTTGCATATTTAAGCAGTTCCTCACACAATTCCACTCCCGGTATCCTTTCTTTAAAACGGAATCCCAACTGCTCTCCACCCTTTACAATGCCGATACCGTCTGCAGCAATCACTGTATTTTTATCCATAAGAACCCGATTCATCTCCGGCATCTTCTTTCCGAGCATAAAAATCTCCGGATTGGCTGTCACAACAAAACAGCCTTTCTTTTCATCAATCCTTTTCTGCAAAAAATCTAAAAATCTATTTTTACTTCCTCTATATGTTCTCCCATAATATGCTTTTATAGATGCCATCACTTCTTTTCCTCGAACCCTTCCGTACTCTCTTTTACAAAAAGTATTTTTCCTGTCATAATGATCAATTTCAAATCGAGCAGAATCGAATAATTCTGTATATACATCAGGTCAAGCTTCAGCTTATCATACGCTGTCGTATTATATTTTCCGTAAATCTGAGCATATCCTGTAAGTCCGCCCTTGACTTTTAGTCTGTAAGAAAATTCCGGCACTTCCGCCGTATACTGCTCTACATGCTCCACCCTCTCCGGACGAGGACCTACAACGCTCATATCTCCTTTTAAAATATCAATAAACTGCGGCAATTCATCAATTCTGGTCTTTCTTATAAATTTTCCGACAGGGGTGATCCTTTCGTCATCTTCTTTTGCCGGTATGACTTCCCCCTCTTTTTCCGCATCTACGATCATACTTCGGAATTTATGAATTTCAAATACTTTTCCCCCGATCGTACATCTTTTCTGCCTGAAAAAGACAGGACCTCCATCATACAATTTGATCGCGATTCCGGTAATAAGCATAATTGGAGATGTTATCACCAGCATAAAAACAGAAATAATAATATCCAATGTTCTCTTTACAAACTTTTGTTCAAAAGTAAACCCATTATTACGCGACAGCAATAATGGAGTGTCAAAAAAATGAATATTTTCGGAGCTGCGAATAATAATGTCCGAAATTTTCGGTGTAATATACGACCGGATTCCTTCTGCATAACAAAACTTTACTAATTTATTACGCAAAGGAGAATGTATATCACAGAGAAATACCGCGTCAAACTTCTTCATTTCTTCTGTGATACGATCCCAGCCTTCTTCTACATTCATGGATTCTTTTATATTATATCGATCTTTTCTTGAATTTACTTTTCTCAAAAAGGATGTCGGATCGTATTCTTCATATAACAGTAGAATATCTCTGGGCGGAAATAGTTTTCTGAAAATCCAATTTACAACTAATGTCCACACTAAAATAACCCCGACATCAATAAATGTCAGAACGATCATAGCTTCAACAGGAATGAATTTCGCCGACAAAAGAACTGTCTCCAAATAAATCAGCACATTTGATGCCAACAAAGCAAGCGTCTGCGACAACATTAAACTGCTGCTTTTTAAATATCCGATCTTCATTCCGCCTAAAATATAAGAAAAACCGTAAAAAAGAACGCGTAAAACGCAGCCATCATCAGATAGCCTTTATAATAAAACGGAAAAACAATTCCATCGTTATAGTTTTCATCCCATATATGAATGAAAAAGAATATCAATATCGCCAATAATAATATATTAAATCCAAAACGTATCAGCCTCTTATACTGTTCCAGCTTCCCAGTATGCATCGCTATATACTCCTCTTTTCTTCTGCATTGTTCTATATCTGTTAGATTATAGTATATCTTGTACCTTTTTTCAAGGTTTCATCATTTTCTACATTTTTATTTAAGAAAAAAGACATCCTTCTTTAAGATGCCTTTTTATTCTATATATTTTTCACAAAATTCTGCAATTTAAAACTACTTTTTCTCGAGAAAAATCTTTCTTGTTATAAAGTTGTAGACCATAACGATCACAGTGGCAATGATCTTTGACAACATATAGTAAATATGCATCATGTCAACAAACAGCCACATAAACAACTGATTTATTCCCAAACCGATCACGCTTAACACAATAAACACAATAAATTCCTGTGTCTTATTCGCATCCTTTTTCGCATCAAATACCCATTTTACACTTAAAATGTAATTGTATATCACTGATGCCGTAAAAGAAATCATTCCCGAAATCAAATAATGAATCCCGCAAAATTCCGTCAGTAAAAACAATAATCCTGCATCAATAACAAAAGCTGTTCCGCCTACAAACCCGAATTTTATAATCTGGGAAAATAATTTCTTTGTATTACTCATGGGCTTTGTTTCCTTTTTCCATACTGATCATCTGCAGTTTAAACTCAAAGTCCTGACGATCTTTTTCCACGATCGTTGTCAAAATCAATCCTGCAAAGAAAGATTGAATCGCTGCCAGCGCAACAAATCCGCTGACGATCAATGTCGGGAAATTAGGTACTAATCCGGTCTTTAAATATGTCACAAAGACAGGAATGAATAAGATTGCCGCAATTAGAACCAGCAGCGCTGACAACATTCCGAAAAATCCTAACGGCTTATAATTCTTATACAATCTGCCGATTGTCTTGAGCACTTTAAATCCATCGGAATAAGTATTCAGCTTTGATTCGCTTCCGTCAGGACGGTCGCGGTATTCAATGATTACATTTTCAACAAGCATGTTTTTATGCACAGCATGAATACTCATTTCTGTTTCAATCTCAAACCCCTTTGACAGAACCGGAAACGTCTTTACAAACTGATAGCTGAACGCCCGATATCCCGTCATAATATCACGAATATTACTCTTAAACAGATGGTTGATCGTTCCTCTTACGAGACTGTTTCCGAAATTATGGAACGGACGTTTATTTTCTTCAAAATAAGTGGATGACAAACGATCTCCTACTACCATATCCACATTTCTTTCCAATACTTTTGTAACCATTTCCCGTCCAAATTCCGCCGGATACGTATCATCTCCATCGATCATAATATAACATTCCGCGTCTATTTCACGAAACATGCGACGGATCACGTTTCCCTTTCCCTGCTGATATTCATAACGAACAACAGCTCCGGCTTCTCTTGCGATTGCAGCCGTGTTATCCGAAGAATTGTTGTCGTACACATAAATTGTAGCTTCCGGCAACTCTTTTTTCCAATCTTCCACTACTTTTTTAATCGTCTGACTCTCATTATAACAAGGAATCAAAACTGCTATTTTATCCATTTTTTGTATTTTTCCTTTCTCTTTTCCATGATAACAACCCTTTTTGAGTAATTAAACTTAACATAAGCGGTAAGCACATAATCACAGGGTATGCATAACGAACGAGTGCTACAGGGGAGATCAACAACGTGAACCAGTATGCCCCCCAAAAGCCAAACACAAATAATTGCTTATAATTTTTTCTATAAAAACTAACACTTATTCCAAACAATAATACAATAAAATATGTGCCCGGAACAAAAAAGTTGGAAACTATCGGAATTTTTTTCCATACAGCACTTTGAAAAAACGGTCTTAATATCTCTTCGTACTGCGGGAACAAACTCATTCGCTCTAAATAAATATAATCTCCTTTAAACAAATTCGGATCTGCCATATCAAATTCAGTATACGGATGAAACATTCTTTCATCCGGATATGATTTATTCGGATACCAAAACCCACAACTATTCTGCAAAAAAGCTTCTATATATTTTCTCGGACTTTTCAATCCAATACTTACATATAACTTTCCATATTTGGGCAGATCACTTTTCAAAACTTCTGAATTTAAATAATTCTTCGTTGCATCTGAAATCATCGGTCTATATTGATAATCCATAATATTTTTTTCCGGTATCAATTCCAATAGAGCTTCTTTTTCCTCATCCGTATACGCTTCCGGAGTTTCAACATACACTTTTGCCAACTGCTGGCATGGTATACTCATCATTTCACGAATGTTGCCGGATTTAACGCCTAGACTTGGAAGCAAAATATTCTGATATGATACATAGATTAACATTGATAACATAAACAAAATAATAGTTGCCTTTCTTCTCTCTTTAAAACAAAAAAAGCAAATCGGTATGAGCAAGATCAATGCATATAATCCATTATTCCGAAACATACACATTAATACTACATATAAAACAAACTTGACTAAATTCCACCGATTATCCCAAAATCCTGATGTGCGATCCGCCATCTCGATCAAACTTAAACTAACTAAAACAAAAAAACCTGCAAAGATACTGTCCTTTGTATCCCACACACTCATAATATAATGCAATGGGAAGCACAAATAAAAGCACATCGTAAACCAAAAAAGTCGATTATAACCTTTTTGCAACAAAAACCATGCAACTTTCATCGCCGCATATGCCAAAAACAATACCTGTAAAAGTGTAAATATCCCTAACCCAATTTCATAACTATGAAAAACAACATATCCGATTTTCATAAAACCGGACAATAATAATGAATGTAAAACCGGATGGTGGCCACTCACGTTCCCTGTAACCAAAAATTGCAATGTTTGATCTATTGAATCATAATCATAAATTCCCGGAAACATAGCAAGATAAGCAATGCCCCATATAACAATAATCGCTAAGAATATTTTCCATTTTGATATATTTTTCACACAAGATTCCGCAGCTTTAAATCTACAATCATCTAAAATGTAAATCAATAATACAAAAAGTGGAAATAAAAAAATTGCCAAACAGAGAACTTTTATCCATGTAATCCATAACCAATTAATTGCTCTTAAATACTCTATCTGAGCACCTATAATACAGATACATGCAAATAATAACGAAAGAATTCCTGCAAAAACCGCTTTCTTCTTTGTGATAACTTTACAGCAATAATACACTGAAAAAGCAGATGCCGCATAAATAAAATAATAGATTATATTATTTGCATAATTGGGAGATACATCCATTCCCGTTCCTATCTTAATATAATAAACGACACCGATCGTCCCCACAAAAGCCCATATTAAAGAAATTATTACACTTTGCTTTTTTAATTTTTCACTCATTATATCCTACTCCCGATTTAGCCCTGACACAAACTCATTGCTAAATCTCTGGCAGCAATCATGCAATCTTCCATTGAACAGTATGTCCACGCTCCATATCTGCCAATCGTATAGATTCCATTTTTTTCTTCTTCCGCTTTAAATTGCTGAACCATTTTCTCTGTCTCAGTATTGATATGCACGTAAGCCGGATCCATGATAATAGTCGAATGTTCTTCTAATTTTGTATCATCATCAATAATTCCCAACTTATGCAAATTTTCAAGAGTTAATTTTAACTGCATTTCTACATCTTGTTCTGTAATCTCATCTTCTTTTCCATATCCGATCTCAATATACATACTAAGTTTGTCTGCATCCAAAATATTATCGTAAAATCCAATTCTATAAAAATTCACTGCTTTATCCGGAATATACATCCAATGCTCTTCTGTGAATTTTGATTTTTTGTTGAACCCAAGATTAAATACGAGAACTTTATTATATGACAATCGGTTCTTCAAAGCAGAAAACTTTTCACCTTCAAAATATCCTAAAAAGTGATTTAACGGAGAAGTATTGATCAAATATTCATAATTTATTTTGCTGCCGTCATCCAATTGCGCAACTTTATGTTCATTATCAATTTTAACAACTTCATGTTCCATCAAAATTTTAGAACTATCCAATGCATCATACAGAATCTGGATAAAGGAACCCGCTCCGTTTCTTGGATAAAGAAAGCTATTGTTATATGAAGTGCTGTCTTTATTTGCTTTCATATTATCTATGATTGCCGGAATGTCTGCATACGGAAAAAAATCTGCCCATTGCATCTTTATCCAATGTCTTTAAATCAACCGCATACAACTTTTCATTATATGGTTTTAAGAACTTTTCAACGATTGACTTTCCAAATTTCCCATAGAGCATATCCAAAAAGCT
>ENA-OQJF01000085-OQJF01000085.1-human-gut-metagenome-genome-assembly--contig:-NODE-85-length-23921-cov-3.634025_pt1 | contig 23921 bp, 18 predicted proteins | sample MGYA00242595_ERZ504761 | MGnify/ENA primary metagenome ERZ504761 (study PRJEB26092, sample SAMD00036367) | human gut metagenome | host: Homo sapiens | study: EMG produced TPA metagenomics assembly of...
CCTCTTTTAGCCGGTGCCGGAGCTTTTACTACCTTGCTTTCCCTTCGGGCAGAATATGCCAGCATTAATATTATCATCGCCTTGGTTCTGAATATGGTCTGGGTTTTCTTTGTTGTGAGTATGACCGGTCGTGTGGAACGATTCCTCGGGAAAGGTGGTATTTATATTATTCGCAAGTTCTTTGGAATTATCCTGTTGGCTATCTCTGTCAGGTTGTTTACGGCGAATATAACGTTGTTGATTGAGGCATTGCATAAGTCCTGATTGGAAAATTCCTCCTTCGGATTCTCCTCTTCTTCCTCGTCATCATCCTTTTCATCTGCAAAAGGTTCCGGGCGTTGAGGCCCGTGATTCACAAAAGCTAGGGCACAGAGTGTTCCCATAATTCCACCGCTTAGATGTCCTTCCCACGACATATTGGCGGGAGAGAAATAGGGGAACATATGCCAGATAATTCCTCCGTATAAAAAGGTGACAAGCAGAGAAATGGCAATAAGTGGTACGTATTTGCGGAGAATGCCACTGAAAAAAGGAAAAAGGCAAGACCGTAGATTAATCCGCTGGCACCTATATGCCAGCCCGGTTTACCTATAATAAAGGTAAGTAGTCCGGCACCGATCCAAATCAGGATAAAAATTTTTCCCGCTATTCCCCGGTAAAAGTAAAAAAGACACCATGATAAGAAAAATAGCGGGAGCGTATTAGCCAGTAAATGACTGAATCCACTGTGTATCAACGGATGAGTCAGAATACCGAAAACTCCACGTTTTTCCATAGGATATATCCCCAAGTGAGAGAGATCCCAATGCATCCCGACCTCTACAATCTTGAGCATATAAAGAATGAAAATAAGAAACAGTGGCTTTGCTGCAGCTAGCATGATACGCTGAATATCTTGTTTCATGACTTTCTTTTCTTTAGATATTTTACGCAATACTACGAATATTTGCACAAAATCTGAAAATAAAACCCTTTTTATTTTGTTTTTATCTAGAATTTGTACATTTGGACATTGTACCTGTTATATATGGTGCTACAACCATTCTGTATGCGATATAGTAATAAATACAAGTATGATATAATAGCCAATAATTAACCTTTAAATAATGCACAACTATGAGTTATTTACGATTTGACAAGACCCTCATGACGAATCTGGAAGAATCTCTGCAGAGAGAAATTCTCCGGACGAACAAGGCAGGAGCTTATCATTGTACAACGATTGTTGATTGTAACACACGCAAATATCACGGCCTGTTGGTGATTCCCGTTCCCAATCTCGACGATGAAAATCATGTGCTGCTATCTTCTCTTGATGAAACGGTAATTCAACATGGTGCGGAGTTTAACTTGGGATTGCATAAATATCAGGGGAACAACTTTAGTCCCAACGGGCACAAGTATATCCGTGAGTTTGATTGTGAACATATCCCGGCGACAACTTACCGTGTTGGAGGAGTAATTCTCCGCAAAGAAAAAATCTTTGTACATCATGAAAATAGAATCCTGATTCGTTATACTTTACTTGATGCGCATTCGGCAACGACTTTGCGCTTCCGTCCGTTCCTTGCTTTCAGAAGTGTACGTGAGTATACTCACGAAAATGCACAGGCAAGCCGCGAGTATCAACTTGTGGAAAACGGTATAAGGACTTGTATGTATCCGGGCTATCCGGAACTGTATATGCAGTTGAACAAAAAATGTGAGTTCCATTCCTACCCGACTGGTATCGTGGCATTGAATACCCGAAGGAACAGGAACGAGGGTATGATTTCAATGAAGATCTTTATGTTCCCGGTTATTTTGAGGTGGATATAAAGAAAGGGGAGAGTATTGTATTCTCGGCCGGGACTTCAGAAATATCCCCTCGGAGACTGAAACAGACATTTGAGGCGGAAGTGGCTGATCGTACACCGCGTGATAGTTTTTATCACTGTCTGAAAAATTCTGCTCACCAATATCACAATCAACAGGAAGGTGAACATTATATCCTTGCCGGTTATCCATGGTTTAAATGCCGTGCACGCGATATGTTTATTGCTTTGCCGGGGCTGACGCTTGCTATTGACGAAATCGACCAGTTTGAGGATGTGATGAAAACAGCGGAAAAAGCAATTCGTAACTTCATTAATGAGGAGCCTGTGGGTTACAAAATCTATGAGATGGAACATCCTGATGTTTTGCTTTGGGCTGTTTGGGCTCTGCAACAATATGCAAAAGAGACTTCCCGAGAGCAATGTCGTCAGAAATATGGAGAGCTTCTGAAAGATATCATGGAATATATCCGTCAGCGGAAACATGATAACCTTTTCTTGCATGAAAACGGGCTGCTTTATGCAAATGGTACGGAAAAAGCGATTACATGGATGAACTCTACCGTAAACGGTCATCCGGTAATTCCCCGTACAGGATATATTGTTGAGTTTAATGCTTTATGGTATAATGCGCTGCGTTTTGTGGCAGATCTAGTGCGTGAAGGTGGAGATGCAATTTTTGCAGATGTACTTGACGCACAAGCTGAAGTGACCGGAAAGTCATTTGTGGATGTGTTCCGGAACGAATATGGGTATTTGCTTGATTATGTGGATGGTAATATGATGGATTGGAGTGTACGCCCTAACATGATATTTACAGTAGCATTTGATTATTCTCCTTTAGATAGGGCGCAAAAGAAACAAGTGCTTGATATTGTGACTAAGGAATTGCTTACCCCGAAGGGAATCCGTTCGTTGAGTCCGAAGAGTGGCGGATATAATCCGAATTATGTAGGTCCGCAGGTACAGCGGGATTATGCTTATCATCAGGGAACTGCATGGCCTTGGCTAATGGGATTCTATCTGGAGGCTTATTTGCGAATCTATAAGATGAGCGGACTGTCATTCGTCGAACGCCAGTTGATTAGCTATGATGATGAGATGACAAGCCATTGTGTGGGCTCCATTGCCGAACTATTTGATGGAAACCCACCTTTCAAAGGACGTGGCGCGGTATCGTTTGCAATGAATGTGGCAGAAATATTGCGTGTTTTAAAGCTACTGTCTAAGTATTATTAAAAAAGGAGGAACGAAGATGAAAGTTTTAATGTTTGGATGGGAATTCCCTCCCAAAATATATGGTGGTCTTGCGGTTGCTTCTTACGGAATAACTAAGGGATTGAGCTTGCAAGGTGACATGGAAACAATCTTTTGTATGCCTAAGCCTAGCGGCGAAGAAGAAAAGTTCTTAAAAATAATCGGTATGAACCAAGTACCTATTGTATGGCGTGATATCAATTATGACTACTTGAAGTCTCGCTTGTTGGAGATGTCTCCGGAAGAATACTATTCTTTCCGCGATCATATTTATGCCGATTTTTCTTATATGCACGTCAATGATTTGGGATGTATGGAGTTTGCAGGAGGTTATCCCGGAAACTTGCACGAGGAAATTAATAACTTCTCGATCATTGCCGGAGTAGTGGCTCGTCAGCAGGAATTTGATATTATCCATGCGCACGACTGGCTGACTTATCCTGCCGGTGTACATGCCAAAATGGTAAGTGGCAAACCGCTTTGTATTCATGTACATGCCACTGATTTCGACCGTTCTCGCGGTAAAGTCAATCCTACTGTTTATTCTATAGAGAAGAACGGGATGGATCATGCTGATTGTATTATGTGTGTATCTGAACTTACTCGCCGCACAGTGATTAACGAATATCATCAGGACCCTAGAAAGGTATTTGCTATGCACAATGCTGTTTATCCATTGTCTCAGGAACTTTTAGATATTCCGCGTCCTGAACACCCAAAAGAAAAAGTGGTAACCTTCCTCGGGCGTATAACTATGCAGAAGGGACCGGAATACTTTGTGGAGGCTGCGGCACTTGTTTTGCAGCGTACTCGTAATATCCGTTTTGTTATGGCAGGTTCAGGCGATATGTTGAATGCCATGATTAACTTGGTGGCGGAACGTGGTATTGCCGATCGCTTCCATTTTCCCGGCTTTATGAAAGGTAAACAGGTATATGAGGTTTATAAGAATAGTGACGTTTTTGTTATGCCGTCCGTTTCCGAACCTTTTGGTATTGCTCCGTTGGAGGCAATGCAGTGTGGTACACCTTCTATTATTTCGAAGCAATCGGGGTGTGGTGAAATTCTTGATAAGGTGATTAAAACCGACTATTGGGATATTCATGCTATGGCTGATGCTATTTATTCTCTTTGCACCAATCAATCTCTTTTCGAGTATCTTCGGGACGAAGGAAAGAAAGAAGTTGATGGGATTACTTGGGAAAAGGTTGGCTTGAGAATTCGTGCTCTTTACGAGGATGTGTTAAGAAACTATGGTAAATAACAAAACAATAAATAAAAATGAGAACTATCTGTCTTTATTTTGAAATACATCAAATTATCCATTTGAAACGTTATCGTTTCTTCGATATCGGTAATGATCATTACTATTATGATGACTATGCGAATGAAACAGGTATGAATGAAGTTGCTGAACGTTCATATCTCCCTGCCCTTAGTACATTGATTGAGATGGCGAAAAGTTCGGGCGGTGCTTTCAAGGTAGCGCTTTCTATCTCGGGAGTAGCTTTGGAACAGCTTGAAATCCATGCTCCGGCGGTCATTGATTTATTGCACCAGTTGAATGATACAGGATGTTGTGAATTCCTTTGTGAACCATATTCACATGGCTTATCATCACTGGCCAATGAGGATTGTTTTCGCGAAGAAGTACTTCGCCAGCGTGATAAGATGAAGCAAATGTTTGGTAAAGAACCGAAAGTATTCCGTAATTCTAGCTTGATTTATTCCGATGAAATCGGTGGCTTGGTAGCTTCTATGGGCTTTAAGGGGATGTTGACGGAAGGGGCAAAACATGTGTTGGGCTGGAAGAGTCCGCATTATGTATATCATTGTAACCAGGCACCTAGTCTTAAATTGTTGTTGAGGGACTTCAAACTTTCGGATGATATCAGTCTGCGTTTCTCTAATTCGGATTGGGCGGAATATCCTTTGTTTGCTGATAAATATATCAACTGGATTGATGTGCTACCGCAAGAAGAACAAGTAATCAATATCTTTATGGAATTGAGTGCTCTTGGTATGGCTCAACCATTGTCTTCCAATATTCTTGAATTCCTGAAAGCATTGCCGGAATGTGCGAGAGCTAAAGGAATTACTTTCTCTACACCGACTGAGATTGTAACGAAGTTGAAATCTGTTTCTCAACTTGATGTTCCTTATCCGATGTCATGGGTAGATGAGGAAAGAGATACGAGCAGTTGGCTGGGTAATGTTCTTCAACGTGAAGCTTTTAATAAACTATATAGCGTTGCCGAACGTGTGCATTTGAGTGACGATCGCCGTATCAAGCAGGACTGGGATTATTTGCAGGCTAGTAATAACTTCCGTTTTATGACAACGAAGAATACAGGTATCTGGTTGAATCGTGGTATCTATGACTCTCCTTATGATGCTTTTACCAACTACATGAATATCTTAGGTGACTTTATCAAACGAGTTAATTCTTTGTATCCTGAAGATGTGGATAGTGAAGAACTTAATTCTCTTTTGACTACTATTAAGAATCAGGGTGATGAGATTACTGAATTGCAGAAAGAAGTAGCTAAGTGGCAAAGCAAAAGACCGAAAAGGGAAACGGCTGACTAAAAAAACTGCGGCCAAGAAGGTTGTTGTGGCAAAAGAGTCGGTGGTAAAGAAAGAACCTACTGCTAAGAAATCAGCGACCAAGAAAACTGCTGAATCAAAGAAAGCGGTCGGACGGGCCAAGAAGACTGTTACAAAGAAAGAAGAATAAAATAAAATTCTATATACAACAGAACCGTGAGTGAGATGTATATCAGACTCACGGTTCTGTTGTATATAGAAAATAGTATTTAATAAATATCCTTTTTAAAATAATAGCGCAGATTACACAATTAGTAAGTAGTCCGCGCTATTTTTATGATATTCTCCTGCTATTTATTTCGCTTTCGTAGAACCAAAGTTTGTAGAGACAACTTCGAGTTTTAATATGTTTTCTGGGTATACAGGATTGCCCTGAGAATCTTTCTCTTCTCCTTTTAATCCACCTTTCAAGCGTACATAACCTGGTTTTAAGTCATGTTGGATACCAATGACATTAGAACTGCTACCATAATAACCGTTTGAACTGGCATCTGTTGTTACAAGTACTGGAATTAGTATGGCTTTATTCCAATCACTGAGTTCTTCCCAGTCTTTTATGTTATTAACAGTATGGTTCTCTATTTCCCCTTCATCATTAAATGTTTGGAAAGTGATAGATTTTTTCTCTTGTATTTCCTTGTCTGCTGCTGCTCTATCTTTTAAACAGTCATTTATCAATTTAGTGATATTATTGTACGTGTATTCAGTGAGATTAGTTGTAGAAGAAGTCTGGGTGAATAGCGATGAAGTAACGCCATCACTTAGTTGATTATTCTCAAAGAAGCTTTCTTTATATTTTTTACGTATCAGTAAAACGTTTCTAGGCATAGACATCCCAAATTTCTTATCGCTAGTTTCGTTATAAATAGGAATTCCTAATTTAACGGCGTTCAATGTATCACCTTCAAGTTTTTCTGCTATTTGGCTAACAGGGAGAGTGACCTGAGTAAAAATACCAGCCGGACTTTTTAAATAGGTCCAATCAGAATTATCAATACACTTCTGAATAGCTTCTGTATCATTTGCTAATCTATTAGCTTGAATAATTTCACGTGTAGAATTGAAGGTGCGGCCAGTATACTGTATAGAGTCCTTTTCCGCATTAACTTTAGATTTTAGCTTAATTCCAGTAATACTATCTGTCACATATTCAATGGAAACAACATCCATTTGTACTTGACTGATATAAAGTACAGTACCATCTCCATAATCACTTTTTACATATATGCCACTGAATAGATCAGGAAAAGCCTTGTAGAAATCTTTTCTGTCAGCTTTGAAAAGTTTCTGTCCTAATTTCTCTGCTTTGGCTTGATCTAATCGAATACTTACACTTGGCACGTATGTATCAAGTTTACGAATAGAATCACTTACTGATAAATCTACGGCAGTATATGCTTTAGTTCCTAATAAATCTGATTGTTTGTAAATAATCCTCCGGATTAATATTGGTATAATATGCCTCTTCTTCATTCAACCTTTTATCTAATTCGTAGATGCTTAAACGGCACGCAGTTAGTGAGTCACCGAAATAACTACTATACCATAGGTAGATATTTATTTGGCAATTGCCTATTACGTGATTATTCTCATCTTTGATTAAAGTGAAATCTATCTTTAATCTTACTATCTATTTCTATATTATCAAAACTAGTAACCAAACTTCCTGTGGCTTTAGTCCCTGCTTCATTTTCTTTGTACATTTCAGAGAAACTCAATCCTTCCGGACAGTTCAGTTCAGATAAAAAGACCTGCCTCATATGTACCGAATGTATCATCTGTGAATTTTCCCTACGTATCCGGTGCTGGTCTTTGCATATACTTCACCTGCGTGTACAGATTTTGTTGTTACGTCAAATGTAGTCAGTTTTCCATTGATATTCTGGTCACTTCCCGGAAACATTCCCAGTCCTAATCCGGCTGTGTTATCGTCACATCCGAAAAAAGTGATTGCCAGTAAAGCTATTAAGGCGTATTTTGCTTTCATGATCGTCGTATCTTGATTTTTATTCTTCTTCTTCTTTGTTCGCAGTGGCATCCCATACCTGATCGTAGAACTCGTTGCAAGCATCTGCATAGTTCTCCGGGTTCTGATAATCAAGTATCAGTTTACCTGATTGACGGGCATATTCAATGATAGATTCATTCACCTTTTTGCTGTTTTGTATCACTCCGTCCGAATAATCCACGGCGAGTTTGCAAAGGGCGGCATAATCTACCGGTTCTTTTAAGTTGCTTAAATCATCCTTAGATATTCCTTTCAACATTAATTTAGTTGCAAAGTCGTCACTGAGCGTATTTTTGAAGTCGTCTTCATATACAGAGAATACAACTTTGGCATCACGGAACGACGGTTCATCCTTGTACGCTTTCTTAATATAAAGAGGTGCTAACGCTGTCATCCAGCCATGACAGTGAATTACATCGGGACACCAGCGAAGTTTCTTCACGGTTTCCAATACACCACGCGCATAGAAGATAGCGCGGCTGTCGTTGTCGTCATACTCTATGCCGTTTTCGTCCATAGCCTGCATCCGATTCTGGAAATAATCATCATTATCGATGAAATATACCTGCATACGTGCGGATTGGATAGAAGCTACTTTTATAATAAGGGGGTGGTCAGTATCATCGATAATCAGGTTCATACCGGAGAGGCGAATCACTTCGTGCAGTTGGTTCCTGCGCTCGTTAATGTTTCCCCATTTGGGCATAAAAGTTCTGATTTCACGGCCTTTTTCTTGTATCGCCTGTGGAAGGTTTCTACCTATATTGGCCATTTCGGATTCTGAAACGTAAGGTGTAATCTCTTGAGTAATAAATAAAACTTTATTCGCCTTTGTCATAATAACAATAGTTCTCTATAATATTCTGCAAAAGATACGAAAAAAAAAGACACATTAAATAAGATATTCTTTCTTTATGTGGCAAATATTAGTTTATTTTGCAGAGTTTTTGCAAACGAGTAAAACATAAACCAATTGACGAAAATGAAAATAGTGCACACTATCAAGGACTTACAGGTCGAATTGACTGCCCTGAGAGCCCAAGGTAAAACAGTAGGATTGGTTCCTACAATGGGTGCTTTACACGCAGGACATGCATCTCTGGTAAAGCGCAGCGTAAGTGAGAATGGTGTAACTGTTGTGAGTGTTTTTGTAAATCCCACGCAGTTTAATGATAAAAACGACTTGGAGAAATATCCGCGTACATTAGATGCGGATTGCTGCTTGTTGGAAGAATGTGGAGCTGCATTTGTATTTGCTCCTTCTGTGAGCGAAATGTATCCGGAACCGGACACCCGCCAATTCAGCTATGCTCCATTGGATACTGTAATGGAAGGTGCATTCCGTCCTGGACATTTCAATGGTGTTTGTCAGATTGTTAGCAAGCTGTTTGATGCGGCACAGCCAGATAAAGCTTATTTCGGAGAGAAAGATTTCCAGCAATTAGCGATTATTCGTGAAATGGTCCGACAGTTGCAGTATAAACTGGAAATTGTAGGCTGTCCGATTGTGCGCGAGGAGGACGGATTGGCTTTGAGTAGCCGAAATAAACGTTTATCTGCACAAGAACGTGAAAATGCTTTAAATATTTCTCGGACATTATTTAAAAGTCGTAACTTTGCAGCCTCTCATACAGTAAATGAAACGCAAAAAATGGTGGAAGATGCGATTGACGTAGCTCCGGGATTGCGTTTGGAGTATTTTGAGATAGTAGATGGAAATACATTGCAGAAGATAACCAATTGGGAAGATACTTCGTATGCAGTAGGATGTATCACAGTGTTCTGCGGAGAAGTTCGGCTGATTGATAACATTAAATATAAAGAATAACTAAAAAGACGAAACCTTATGATGATTGAAGTGTTGAAGTCGAAAATTCATTGTGCGCGTGTCACGGAAGCGAATCTGAACTACATGGGTAGTATCACGATAGATGAAGATCTGCTGGATGCGGCAAACATGATTCCGGGAGAAAAGGTGTATATCGCTGATAATAATAATGGCGAACGCTTTGAAACCTATATTATCAAAGGTGAACGCGGTTCCGGCAAAATTTGTCTGAATGGTGCTGCCGCCCGTAAAGTACAACCGGATGATATTGTGATTATCATGTCGTATGCGTTAATGGATTTTGAGGAAGCGAAGTCGTTTAAACCGTCTGTCATTTTCCCCGACCCTGCGACGAACAAAGTAGTAAAGTAAAAAAGTATCTTTGATATTTTTATAAGAAAAACCCTGTCTTACAGAATGTAAGCAGGGCTTTTCTTTTTTATCTATTCTATTTTCTTGTTACTACTTTGTTTTTAACTGTTCGTTCATAGCCGCCGCTGCCTTACGGCCGTCACCCATGGCGAGAATCACAGTGGCTCCACCGCGTACAATATCGCCACCTGCATAAATCATCGGGATAGAAGATGCCATGTTCTCATCTACGGCAATCGTTCCTTTCCGTCCTAACTCCAGTCCTTTGATAGAACTAGGGACAATCGGGTTCGGCGACACTCCGACACTTACGATAGCTAGGTCAATATCAATCGTTTCCGTAGCACCTGGGATAGCGACAGGACTACGACGTCCAGAAGCGTCCGGTTCGCCTAATTCCATTTTTTGTAGAATAACCTGTTTTACACAACCCTGCTCGTCTGCAATATATTCGATAGGATTGTGCAGTGTCAGAAATTCTACTCCCTCTTCTTTTGCGTGTTTAACTTCTTCGATACGTGCGGGCATTTCTTCTTCCGAACGACGGTAGATAATCATGGCGCGTTCGGCACCCAGACGTTTGGCCGTACGGACAGAGTCCATGGCTGTGTTGCCGCCACCGATTACTGCTACATTCTTACCGAAAGCTATCGGAGTATCAGAGTCTTCGCTGGCTGCATCCATTAGATTGACACGGGTAAGATACTCGTTGGAAGACATAATATTGATTGAGTTTTCGCCCGGAATATTCATAAAGTTAGGAAGACCGGCACCGGAAGCTACAAATATCCCTTTGAAACCTTCCTCTTTCAGGTCTTCTATACTAATTGTTTTTCCTACAATACAGTCTTTGATAAAGTTAACTCCCATTTTGGCTAGATTGTCAATCTCAACATCAACAATCTTGTTGGGCAGACGAAATTCAGGAATACCATATTTCAGTACACCGCCAATTTCGTGCAATGCTTCGAATACAGTTACGTCATATCCATATTTCGCCATATCACCTGCAAACGATAATCCTGCAGGTCCCGAGCCGATAACAGCCACTTTGATACCATTCTTTTCAGCAATGACTGGTACGGAGATTTGTCCGCTCTCGCGTTCGTAATCAGCTGCAAAACGCTCCAGATAACCGATAGCTACCGGTTTCTCATTCATTTTCAGATGAATACACTTTGATTCGCATTGTTTTTCCTGTGGGCAGACACGACCGCAAACAGCCGGAAGTGCACTTGTCTCTTTTAATGTCTTTGCTGCTTCCAGAAATTCTCCACGCTCGATGTTCTTGATAAAACGGGGAATGTCAATTCCTACCGGACAACCTTCCATACATCCTGGGTTTGCACAGTCGAGACAACGTTTGGATTCTGTTATAGCCTGTTCAGCAGTCAACCCTTGGTTTACTTCTTCCTTGCGGCTATGTGAACGATATTTTGCATCGAGTTCGTTCATCTCAACACGCGGGATAGCCGTGCGTTCTTTGGCTTTCATCGACTTACGCAACTCCTGTCTCCAGGCAACATTACGGCTTTTTTCGTCGGTCTCCTTTGTAGCTTCGCATACAGTGTCGAGTTTGTGCATTTCTTCTCGTTCGATGTTTTTGAATGCCCCCATGCGTTTCAGCATTTCATCAAAATCTACTTGGTGACCATCGAATTCCGGACCGTCTACACAAACAAATTTGGTTTTTCCTCCTACAGTGATACGGCAAGCGCCACACATACCTGTTCCATCTACCATAATCGTGTTCAATGAGACGTCAGTGGGAATTTCATATTTCTTGGTTAGCAAGCAAACGAATTTCATCATGATAGCAGGGCCGATAGCGAAGCATTTATCCACTTTCTCGCGTTTGATAACTTCTTCCACACCTTCCGTTACCAGTCCTTTGCGACCATAAGAGCCATCATCCGTCATGATGATAACTTCGTCGGAGCTTTTGCGCATTTCTTTTTCGAGAATGATAAGGTCTTTATTACGTCCTGCCAATACAGTGATCACACGGTTGCCGGCAGCTTTCAAAGCTTGTACGATAGGGAGCATTGGGGCCACACCTACGCCACCACCGGCGCAAACAACAGTTCCGAAGTTTTCAATGTGAGTCGCTTGGCCGAGAGGACCTACTACGTCTGTAATATAATCACCTTCGTTCAACTCACAGAGGCGGGTAGAAGATAGCCCTACCTCCTGTATCACCAGGGTGATAGTGCCTTTCTTTATATCAGAACCGGCGATAGTCAAAGGCATACGTTCTCCCTTTTCGCCTACACGTACAATGACGAAGTGTCCGGCCTTACGAGATTTAGCAATTAAAGGGGCTTCAATTTCAAATTTGAACACCTTTTCAGAAAAGCGTTCCTTGCTAATGATTTTGTTCATTATCTAATTAATTTGTTGGTTTTATTACGTAACTGCTAACAGAATGTTATAAATTATGGCAAAGATACAGCTTCTTTACGAAAAACAAAAAGAAAAGCCACTCTTTTGAAGAGTGGCTTTCTATATACAGATGAATCTATCTGTTTATTTCGTACGGATTTTGTACCCGGCTACTCCATAATACAAGATGAACAGGAAGCAAGGTAAACACAGCCAATAAGCTTGTTGCGGGCTTGCTACATCCTTTAGCCAACCATACAGGGTAGGGATAACGGCACCACCGAACATTGCCATGATAAGCAATGATGAGCCGGCTTTGGTAAACTTGCCGAGGTCGGCCATGGCAAGCGGCCACAGTGCCGGCCACATTAATGAACATCCTAATGCCATGAATGAAATAAAATAGATAGATATATGGCTCGGAGTTAGTACTACCAACAATGAACCGATAATAGCCAGGATAGAACAAATTTTTAGCGCAGTAGCTTGGCTGAGATATTTCGGAATGAAAATAATACCGCAGATATAGCCGATCACAATACCGATTGGAGCAATCCAGGCATAATTAGCTGCACCTTCTAGTCCAAGTTCTTTTGCGTAATCGACCAATGTACCCAATGAGACAGTTTCAACACCTACATAAAGGAATAAGGCCAGGCAGCCTAGTAATAAGTGAGGAAATTGAAAAACAGACGTTTTTGTGGCAGCATATGGACAGGCTTCGGCTTCATTCTCGCTTTCGTCTTCTCCTGCCGCTTTTACTTCGGGCAGTGGAGCGAAGAATGCCATAATACCCAAAGCTATAAAAGCACAGATGATGATAATGAACGGCTTGTTCAGATCTTCGATACCAATCAGATTGACATCTTTCCCCAGCAACCATACGATAAAGATAGCGGGGATAGGCCATGCCAACTTATTACAGATACCCATTATGCTAATACGTTTTGCTGCACTATCCAACGGGCCAAGAATGGTGATGTATGGATTTACAGACGCTTGTAGGTATGCATTGGCTGCTCCGCTGATAAAAGAAGCCAGCAAAAATAAGGTGAAGCTTTCCTGATCTGCCGATAAGATGAACAGGTAGAATGCTATGGCAAAAATAAAGAAAGACAGCGACATGGTACGTTTGTAACCTATTGCCTTAATTGTGAGTCCGGCAGGATAACCGAAAACTAGAAAAGGAATGAATGTCGCAGCGATAATCAGATAAGAAGCCGTATTCGAGATTCCTAATGATTTTTGTAATACCGGGACTAATAATGAATTGATTCCGAGTGCGAAACCAATCGCGAAAAACATAATGCCAATAAATGTCAATGGCAACACAAAGCTTTTAGTGTTTTTTGTCATGGGGGAAATGTGTTAAAGGTTATATAAAAATCTCTTGTAAGAAAAGGATATACCTGATTCTTACAAGAGTGAAAAATTCTTAGTCTATCATATCGAAACCGCAGTATGGAACCAATGCTTTCGGAATTTTGATTCCTTCAGGTGTCTGGTTGTTTTCGAGTAGGGCCGCAACGATACGTGGCAATGCCAGTGCTGAACCGTTTAGGGTGTGACAAAGTTCAGTTTTCTTTTCTCCACTACGATAACGGCATTTCAGACGGTTGGCCTGATAGGTGTCGAAGTTGGAAACGGAACTTACTTCCAACCAGCGTTTTTGTTGCTTCTGAGTATACTTCGAAGTCGAAGCAAAGCGCAGCGGTAAAACTACATGTCTCCTCCGCAAAGACGAAGAATGCGGTAGGGTAATTCCAGTTTTTGTCAGCAGTCCTTCTACATGGTCGAGCATTTCCTGATGAGATTGCTTGGAGTGTTCCGGTTTGTCGATACGCACCAATTCTACTTTGGAGAATTCGTGCAGGCGATTCAAGCCACGCACATCCTTGCCATAAGAACCTGCTTCGCGACGGAAACATTGTGTATATGCACAATTCTTGATAGGCAATTGTTTTTCGTCTAGGATGACATCGCGATAGATATTAGTAACAGGCACTTCTGCTGTCGGAATCAAATATAAATCATCTACTTCGCAATGGTACATTTGTCCTTCTTTGTCAGGAAGTTGTCCTGTGCCGTAACCGGAAGCGGCGTTGACCACTGTCGGTGGCATGATTTCAATATATCCGGATTTGCGTGCTTCATCCAGGAAGAAGTTGATAAGGGCACGTTGAAGTTGTGCACCTTTTCCTTTGTATACAGGAAAACCTGCTCCTGTGATTTTAACACCCAAGTCGAAGTCTATCAAATCATATTTTTTTGCCAGTTCCCAGTGGGGAAGTGCATCTTTGGGAAGTTCGGTTTCCATTCCTCCCATTTTCTCGACGACATTGTCTTCGGCACCTACACCTTCGGGTACACTGTCATAAGGAATATTAGGAATCGTATAGAGTGCATTCTGCATATCGGTGGCAGCTTGTGTCATTGTTGCGTCCAATTCCTTATTACCTTCTTTTAATTCTGCTACACGTGCGCGTGCGGTTTCAACTTCTTCTTTCTTGCCTTCCTTCATCAGTTGTCCGATTGTGCGCGAAAGAGAATTAACTTCTGCCAGATTTTTATCTAATTGATTTTGGGTACTACGTCTCTTGTCGTTAAGAGCAATAACCTGCTCTATCGTTTCTTTTGCATTTTTGAAATGCTTCTTTTCCAGTCCGCGGATTACCGCCTCTGTGTTTTCTGTAATTTGTTTAATGGTAAGCATATCTATACTTTTTATGAACTTTCACTTAATGGATGCAAAGATACAGAAAAAACGAACAATCAAGCAACGAAAATATCTAAAAAAGAAAAGGAGATGCAATCGCTTGGATTACATCTCCTTCTTTTAAATATTCTCAGTTGTGCAATTATGCTTCAGTTGCAGGAATTACAGAAACATATCTTCTGTCTTCTTTACCTACTTTGAAGTTTACTGTACCGTCTACTAAAGCGAAAAGAGTGTGGTCTTTACCCATACCGATGTTGTCACCCGGGTGGAATTCAGTACCTCTTTGACGAACGATGATGTTACCTGCTTTGCAAGCTTCGCCACCAAATATCTTAACGCCTAATCTTTTACTTGCTGATTCGCGGCCGTTCTTAGAACTACCGACACCTTTTTTATGTGCCATTTCTTTTTACTGTTTTTAATTGATTAAGCTACTACTTCTGTGATTGTTAATTCAGTGAACTGTTGACGGTGACCGTTCAGTTTTCTGTGACCTTTTCTTCTTTTCTTGTGGAAAACAAGAACTTTGTCACCTTTAACCAAGTTTGAAACAACCTGGCAAATAACTTTAGCACCTTCTACGATAGGAGCACCTACAGTTACGTTTCCGTCTTTGTCTACCAAAAGAACCTTTTCTAAATTCTACTGTTGAACCGTTTTCTGCACCCTTCGATGTGGTGAACGAACAACTTCTGACCAGCTTCTGCTTTGAATTGCTGACCGTTAATTTCTACAATTGCGTACATCTTATATAATAAATGTATAAGTTAGCTCCGGCGGGTGGTCTTTAATCACTTAGAGAACTCTTTATCAAACCCGTTGCGGAATAATCGGGCACAAAAGTACTGTTTTATTTGTTTTCAACAAATATTTCTTTTGTTTTTTTAGTTGTGTTGCTATTACTTTGCTCATTTATAGAATAGTATGCACAAACTTCGTTGTCAACTATTAAGGGGGACTTTAAAGTAAATCGCTAAGATTTTTCACAATTATTCGGTGCGGATAAGCGCGAAGTTCGTCAGCGGTAGTCATTCCGTTGAGTACGCCTGCAAAATCGACTCTTGCATTCCGAGCAGTTTCCGCATCTACAATGCTGTCTCCGATATACAAAGTTTCTTTCGGGGTACTTCTCAAATGTTCCAAGGCAAATTTGACTCCTTCCGGTGAAGGTTTTGCAGCTTTGACATCTTCTCCACCTACCACTATATCAAGAAAATCTTCCGGTTGGTACTCTTCGAGGAAACTTAGTATCCTAAATCGGTATTTAGTAGAGATAATTCCGATACGGGCACTCCGTTTCTTCAGCTCTTTCAGTGTAGATAACGTGTCGGGGAAAAGCTGGGTGTTCACATTCATGTGTACATCGGCTTCCAATCTGTATTCCTGTCGGAAAGCTTCGAGTTGTATTGGGTCGGTGATTCCGGTAAGAATACTGAAAGATTCTTCCAATGTTTTGCCGATAGTACGTTTGATTGCTTCATCGGTAACGGTTAAATACTGGTGGCGGGTGAGCACAATTCGGAAACACTTAACGATACCACGTGACGAATCGGCTAGTGTATAGTCGAAATCGAATAAATAGGTTTTATAATTCATTGGGGAGAACTTTTCCGCAAAAGTACTAAAATCTTTTCTTATTTTACAGGTTCTACCGTGTATCCTTGTTTTTTTAATAAGTTTAGCAATCCTTTGTCACCGGGAAGGTGCAGGGCACCAACTGCAATAAAAGTAGGAGCTGTTTTCATAATAGCCGGAAGTTTTTCAGACCATGCCTTGTTGCGATTATAAATCATTGCGTCTTCTTCACCGGGAGTCGGGTCACATTGATTGCCTTTACGCTCTTCGCTGATACGAAGCATTTGGTTTAAGTCCTGTCTCATATAGGCGTTAGTGAGTTTTTTCAGGCTTTCCACTTCTGTATTGATGTTGTTGATCGTACACATTAGCAGTTGTGCTTGCCGTTGCAGCGAATAACCATTGAATAATAAATTGAATTGAAATTCCGCAGTTTCTAGTCCGTCTACTTTTTTCCCGTTTTGGGTAGCTTGTGATTGGAAGAAGGTATCTAGCTGTTCTTGAGGATTAAATTTGCCTATATGTTTTACGTATGCTGCCACTACTACGTTGTTCAGCAGGAATGCAGGTTTCAGTTTGGGGGCTGCGCTTAAATCTAGCATCAGGTTTTCTTTGCAGAATTTGTTAGCCGTTGCAAAGTCTTCAGGGGAGAGGAGGGTGGACAGCGTACTGTCGTTGGCGATCATCATAACCTGTTGCATTTTCTGCATGGTGACCGGTGACTGCATTTCCGACATTTTCAGCTCTCCATATACTTGTTGGGTTTCTTTCATTGCTTTTTGAAGTCCGGCAATGCTGTCCATAATGCTGAATGGTGCCAAGTGATGTGTACCTATAATGTAAGAGGGCTGATTTAGTCCGTTGCCAGATACTTTCCATAAAAGTTGGGCGTTTGCGCTAAACGCTACACAGATAAATAGTACTGCTCCGATAAATGATTTCATAAATTTATTTCAATAAGAGTGAATGATTTGATTGTTAACGTATTCTACCACCGCTGATCCAATGCCTGAGATAATAGTCTTCGTTTAGCCTACTGACGATTACCCCGCGACTTGTGCTGGAATGAATGAATTTCCCACTTTTCAGATAAATGCCTACATGAGCTACTCTCTTTCTAGAACGATTACTGCTAAAGAATACCAAGTCACCTTCTTTGAGGTTTCGTTTAGCTACTTTGTTGCTCTTATTCTTCAGTTCTTCTGTGTTTCGTGGCACTTGGATACGATATACTTTCCGATAGATTTGATAAACCATGCCTGAACAGTCGGTCCCTCTTTTCGAATCTCCACCGCCACGATAAGGGGCTCCTATCCAGTCGGCAGCTTCTAGGTAGAGTTTATGGTCGTCTTCCAAGTTGATGTCTATACCCAATAAGACAGAAGCTCGCGCCAGTGCCTGATAATCCAGGACGGGGGGCAGATGTGCGGCAGGAGCTGAAAATGACGGTTACGCCCTACCAATATAGAAAAAGAAGTTTAAAGTTAATCTTCATCGGCTGCCTTTCCTTTTTTGTTGATGATATTTATTCTTCTACATTGAAGTACGCTTCCAGCTCTTTTTCTGCAGAATTATCTTCATTAATTATATCCCGAATGATAATTCCGTATTCCAGCAGAGCAATTCGCGGACACACATCTACAGTATGGTTCAGGTTATGGCTGGAAATGATAACCGTAGCCTGATGTTCTTCATTATATCTTTTGAGCAGATGCTTGATAATGGATTGCGAACTCGGGTCGAGGAAATTGAACGGTTCGTCCAATATTAATAATTGTGGATAATGAAGCATGGCGGAGATTATACCGATCTTTTGTTTATTTCCGGCAGAATAGTTACGGATTAATTTTTTTTGTCCCATTACTTCCCCGTTCATGAAGCGTTCGAAAGGAACGAGGCGTTCATCTACCTCCTCTTTCTTTAATCCATACATTTTTCCGATGAAGTAGAAATATTCTTCCGGGGTCAGATAATCAATCAAAAAACCACTGTCGATAAAAGCACCGGTGAAGGCTTTCCAGTCCTCGTTTAGGCTTACATCAATATCATTTATAACTACTTTCCCATTGTCCGCTTTCAGCAGATCCAGCATTAACCGGAAGAGAGTCGTCTTCCCTGCACCGTTGTTTCCCACCAATCCGAGCATATCGCCTTGATTGATTTCGTAGTGTTCTATATCTACGGCAATCTTTTCACCGAAATTCTTTTTGAGCTTGTCAATGGTAATCATGATTTTCAATGTTTATATAATTAATGACCCATGTATGTCTATTGGCGGCTGTCTCTGAAACCTTCCATATTGTCATATCGCCGTTTCATGAAACGATGATATACATTCTTTATCCATAGCGGAGAAGTCAGGGTGAATCCTAAACCGATGATCAGTAGGATCGTGTAAGTAATTGTTTCTCCTAAAAGTGAGTTTAACAGGCTATATAGGATAAGCGGCACACCGAATGCTCCGAAGTTTACTAACATTTGTATTGCACTATTGGTTTGGCGGCTCGTTACTTTTTCGTTTAGCGGCACAGTTTGTTTATTGTAAACAGCCAGTTGGAAGAAGCAGAAATAGATGAAGCCGATCGTATAAAAGAACCAGGCAAAAGCTCCCAGCAATGTCAGTTTATTCATAATGATAGCGGGAACCATGAGTAGGAAAGGAATGATTTCGCCAATACTATATATATAATATTTAGCTTTCAACAGGCTCATAATAGATTCTTTGCGTGACATCAATCCGTCGATATAATTGCCCTCGAACGACATAATCTGTGACAGGATAATCATTCCGAATACAGCAAAGTTGTATACGCAGATGAAAGAAGTCATCAGGCGTCCATCGTAGACACTTGAGAAACTGAGTGCACAGGAAAAAGCTACCACCACGATAGCGACACTGCGCAGCGAACTTTTGCAACGGCGGTTACGTAAAAGCATTTTCAGTTCTAGTCTCATATATTCACCGACTTCTCCGTAGCGTTCGAAGAATCTATATTCCGAGACGTGTTTGATTTGTGTATCATCTACTTTGGCCAATTCTGCGTAGATAAGTCCCGACATAAGCTTGCGGTTAACCAGCCACAAAGTGACTATCACAAGTATAGTGCCGAGAAAGTAGAGAATATTTCCTTGGATATACCCGTCTCCCAAGTCCATAAAGAAATAGAAAAGAGGACTGTCCTCGGGAATAAAAAGGAGGCAGGCTATTCCACCATAAAAAACAATGGGCAATAGAACCCACCAAATACGTTCGTTGATGAGTGTACGGCACAGCAAGTACCAGTAATTGTTAGCAAGAATCAGCAGTAAGATACCAATAAGATAGGTGATAACACCGAGAATTCCAAAATATTTAGTAATAGTAATGAAAGAAAAAGGGACAAACATAAACAACCAGAATAGGTTGAATAGGCTAAGTCCGGAGCGGATAAGTAAAAAGTCGATGACACGATTTCGTTTAACCGGCAACAGGAGGTAAGGTTTTACCTCCTGTGTCGGTGTTTTTTGTAACGGAACACGCAACAGGAAATCCAGTGCCAGAATAAAGATCAGAACAACGGCGTTCATTACATGATATGGTTCTCGGTTGGGAACCATATTTGAGAAACCGAACGCGAATGTCGTACCGAAAAATATAAGGTAGCCGGCCCAAAATGCAGCCATGACATAACCGAGTATTTTAGCAACTTTGTTCTTTTCATACATCGGGTGTCTTTTGGCAGCAAGTCTTCCGTGTTTACGTAGTTCGTTGAGTATCATCATCTATACAAAAGAATTTTTATTTGTTTTCTTCCGGCATAGTCATAACGACTTGAATTTCGTTGTTCTGTTTCAGCAGCTTGGCAAGGAAGTCTTGTACTTCTTTGGCTGTAATGCTGTTGACTAACTTTTCATAGTCTTTCGTATTGTCAATACCTGTGTAGAAATATTCGTCCAGATTATTTAGCCAATAGCCGTTTTCTTTCTGAGCGTCTTTGTATTTCTTCAACATATATTCTTTGATCTTCTGCATGTGTTCGGCAGATGGACCTTCTTTAGCCATTTTTTCTAATTGTTCCACAACGATAGCAGACAGTTTATCTTTCTTAGCTGGGTCAGTCTGGAATACAATCTGAAGTACCAGTTCTTCCTTCGGATATTTGCTGAGGTTTCCGTTACAGCTTACGCCATACGTGCCACCTTCTTTTTCGCGGATTTCAGCGGTGTAAACCATATCTAATGCCTGATCAAGGAAGCTGAGTAGTGTATTGCTACGCAGGTCGTATTTGCAAGTTCCGCTGTATAGGAACATGATGGTAGCCATTGGCGTTTCCTGTTTCTTTGCAAATTCATTCTTGTATTCCCCTTTGCGAATGTACATCTTATTATCCTTGAATGTTTCCTTGCGGTTGATAGAAGGCAGAGCACCCAGATATTTTGCAATCATCGGTTTCATCTGTTCTAGGTTTACGTTTCCTACCAGATAGAAAGTAAAATCGCTTGCATCTTTATAGCGGTCTTTGTACATTTCGAGGATACGGTCATAGTCGATCTGGTCTACCATGCTTTCTTTCAGCTTGATAGCGCGTGGATGGTCACCGTATAGAGCACGTGTCACTGTATCGCTGAATGCCGTCATCGGGTTAGCGTCTGAGTTTTGAAGCTGTGCTTTCAGGCGGTTCTTGTATGATTCGAATGCTTCATTATCCTTGCGCGGAGAAGTGAATGTCAGGTAAGTCAACTGCATCATTGTCTCGAAATCTTTCGGAGAACAGCTACCTGAAATTGTTTCTGTTGTATTACCGATACCGGCTCCTACGGAAGCACGTTTACCGGCAAGGGCTTTGCTTAAGTCTACTTTGCTGAAATTACCGATACCGCCTACCAGAGCTACACCGTTTAATTGAGAAATATTGATGATTTCATCGTTCGGGAATACACTGGTACCACCAAGGCTTACACCTTTCATCATGATCTGGTCAGCTTTGAAATCTGTAGGCTTCGCATAGACTGTTACACCGTTAGAAAGCACTAGTTTTGTACTGCCGTAAACGTCATCGGCCTTTTCGGAAACAATCTTTCCGCCTTTAATGTCTTCAGAGATAAGAGGTTCGTTGGAAACTTTGTCTTCGTATGGTTTCAAATCGAATGAACTCATCTGCTTCAATAAAGCTGCAATTTCCTCTTTCGTCGGATATTTCAGACCTTCTTTTTGAGGACCCGCGAGCAGTACTACTTGGTTATTATCAGTAACCAGCTGTTTCATCAATTCGTTGACGGCCGTCACAGGAATGTTCGGAGCCATCTGCTGTACAAGCATATATTCGAATTCGATACCCGGAATCGGTTCTTTATCGAGGAAATTGTTCACATATTCATCGACATAGTTACCACTTTTTGTTTTTTCACGTTCGTTATACGCAGACTCCATAGCTTGCATATAGTTAGCACGCGCGCGTTCATATTCAGTTTCAGTGAATCCGAAACGACGTGCACGTTCTGCTTCTTCCAGAATAGTTTTCATCGCCAAGTCTACACCGTCAATCTTGCTGTTTGCAGTAAGGCTGAATGCTTCTTTGGTCTTGGCAAGGAAATACTCTCCATATCCTGCACCGGCACCGGTAAAAGGAGGATTGGCTGTTTGGCGGAGTTCGTTCAAACGGCTATTCAGCATATTGATAGCCATGTTGAGTACGTACTGTGTAGCATAATAAGAAATCGTATTTTTCAAAGAATCTGGCGTTGCATCTTGTTTGAAGAAGATGTTGATAGAAGGATTGGCAACTTCTTTGTCTGTGCCGATATAGATCAACGGTTCCTGATTGTCTGCTACCGGATAGTAAATACGTTCGGCAGGGTTTACCGGAGCTTTTACGTCTTTGAATACCTCTTTCAACTTGGCTTCCATTTCTTCAGCGTTGATGTCACCGACGATAACGATTCCCTGCAAATCGGGACGGTACCATTTAGCATAGTAATCACGGATATCCTGATAAGGGAAGTTGTTGATAACGTCAATACTGCCGATAGGCATACAGTCGGCATATTTAGAATCCGGATACATAGTAGCCTGTGCATCAGTCATGATGCGTAGCATACCACTGTTGCGACTTCTCCATTCTTCGCGGATTACACCACGTTCTTTGTCGATTTCTTTGTCGGCAAGGTTGATAGCGCTCGACCAGTCGTGTAGGATAAGCAGGCAGGAATCTACCACATTCTGGTTTTCTGTCGGTACGTTACTGATGTTGTAAACGGTCTGGTCGACACTGGTATAGGCATTCAGGTTTGTTCCGAATTTAATACCTTTAGTTTCACACCAGGGAATGATTCCAAGTCCGGTTTCATCGCCGGGGAAATGTTTGGTCCCGTTGAAAGCCATGTGTTCCAGAAAGTGAGCCAAGCCACGTTGCTGTGGTTCTTCCAGAATAGAACCTACTTTTTGTGCGATGTAGAATTCTACGCGTTTTTCCGGGAGTGCATTGTGTCGGATGTAATAAGTAAGTCCGTTATCCAGTTTGCCGATACGGACATTTTTGTCCACAGGCATTTGTTGCATGGGTTGTGCAAAAACGGACTGGAAATTGCAGCATATGATAAGGACTGCAATAAATAATCCACGTAATAAATGTTTCATGTTCTATTTAATTTAATAAAAGTTTCTGTGTTATCTGTCGTGATTGTCTATGGTAAATCACAAACAGGCAGAAAAAGAGTTATTTAATGGCTTGGCGTATCCTTACTAGTTTTGTTAACAATCCTTCCAATAAATCAAGCTTCAGCATATTGGCACCGTCGCTTTTGGCTACGGCGGGATTTTCGTGTGTTTCGATAAAGATACCGTCTGCCCCTACGGCTATGCCCGCTTTGGCAATAGTTTCTATAAGTTGCGGCATACCGCCGGTCACTCCGCTTGTTTGGTTCGGTTGTTGTAGTGAGTGAGTGACATCGAGCACGACAGGATATCCGAATGATTGCATTTCAGGAATACCTCGGTAGTCCACTACAAGGTCTTGATAACCGAAAGTTGTTCCGCGTTCGGTCAACATAACATTCTTGTTGCCGGCTTCTATTACTTTGTCTGCGGCAAATTGCATTGCCATTGGAGAAAGAAATTGTCCCTTCTTGATATTAACGGTCTTTCCGGTTTTGGCTGCGGCTACGAGCAGATCGGTTTGGCGGCTGAGGAATGCCGGAATTTGAAGTATGTCTACGTATTCGGCTGCCATGTTAGCTTCGTCGGCAGCATGGATGTCCGTTACGGTAGGGATTCCGAAAGTATCATGTACCTTTTTCAGTATTTTGAGGGCTTTTTCATCGCCGATACCCATGAATGAATCCAGACGTGAGCGGTTCGCTTTGCGGTAAGAACCTTTAAAT
>ENA-OQJF01000087-OQJF01000087.1-human-gut-metagenome-genome-assembly--contig:-NODE-87-length-23522-cov-2.351956_pt1 | contig 23522 bp, 15 predicted proteins | sample MGYA00242595_ERZ504761 | MGnify/ENA primary metagenome ERZ504761 (study PRJEB26092, sample SAMD00036367) | human gut metagenome | host: Homo sapiens | study: EMG produced TPA metagenomics assembly of...
TAACGCCGAGGGCCCGAGACGCCTACGTTGATGACGGCGTCGGCCTCGCCACCGCCGTGGACAGCGCCCGCCAATAAACGGGGGAGTCCTCGACCATGTTGGCAAAGCAGACAAACTTGGAAGCGCCGACGGAGTCCTGATCGGCCGTGAGCTTGGCGGCGTCGATGATGGTCTGGGCGGCCATAAGCACGGCGTCCATGTTGATACCGGCGCGCAGGCTGGCGACGTTGACGCTGGAGCAGACGCGGCTGGTGGTCGCGAGCGCCTGGGGGATGGACTGGATGACGCGGCGGTCGGCGTCACCGATGCCCTTCTGGACGAGCGCGGAGAAGCCGCCCAGGTAATCGATGCCGAGCGTCTCGGCCGCGCGGTCGAGGGCATGCGCGATGGGGGTGAGGTCCTCATCCTTGCAGCACGCGGCGATCTGCGCCACCGGGGTGACGGAAACGCGCTTGTTGACGATGGGGATACCGTACTCGCGCTCGAGGTTCTCGGCGGTCTCGACCAGATGCTCAGCCGTGTGCGTCACGTGGTCGTAGATTTTCGTGCACATGCGGTCGAGGTTCTCGTCGCCGCAACCCATGAGCGAAACACCCATGGTGATGGTCCTGATGTCGAGGTTCTGTTCCTCAACCATGCCGCGGGTTTCCGCGATTTCTGCGGGCGTGATCGCCATCCTTGCGCTCCTATCTGCCAAAACGAGCATAGTCTTATCTATTCTAACGTGCCGCACGTGCCAAGTGGCGCGTGCGGCACGTTTTGGTGCTCGGTTGTTTCCGTTGTGTTACTGCCCAAAGACCTCTTCGGCGATGCGAGCGCTTTCGGCGGCGTCCTTGGCGTAGTAGTCCGCGCCGATCTGCTTGGCGTATTCGGGGGTGAGCACGGCGCCGCCTACGATAATCTTGACGCCCGGCACCTCGGCATGAAGCAGCTTGATGGTCTCCTCCATGGCGACGACTGTGGTAGTCATAAGCGCCGAGAGGCCGACGAGTTTGATGTCGCGCTCCTTGACGGTCTTGAGTACTTCCTGCGGATCGACGTCGCGACCCAGGTCAAAGACGGTGTAGCCGTAGTTGTCGAGCAGCATTTTGACGATGTTCTTGCCAATATCGTGGATGTCGCCCTTGACGGTGGCCACGCAGATCTTGCCCTTGTCGGCAATCTCGCCGGCGGGCATCAGGCGCTTGATGGTGTCGAAGCCCACGCGCGCGGCATCGGCCGAGGCCATGAGCTGCGGCAAGAAGAACTTGCCCTGGTCAAAGAGGACGCCAACTTCGTCGAGGGCGGGGATAAAGTGATTGTTGATGAGGTCCATGGCGTCGTGGTCGGCCAGCAGGCGCTCGGTCTCGGCAGCGATCTCGCCTTTGCGGCCCGAGACGACCATGCGACGAATCGGGTCGTCGTTGCCGTCGGTGCCGGCGGTGCCAGCAGCGGGCACCGTGTCGGTCGATGCGGCCTGAGCCGCTGCCGGGTTGGCGGCAATCTTGTACGGGTCGGTCCAGCCGGCGTAGCGCTCGATGTATCCGGTCGAGCCCTCGTCCTCAACGCTCAGCACGCGATAGCTGTAGACGGTATCCATAAAGCGCTTGGAGCCCGGGTTCATGATGGGGGCGTCCAGGCCCGCGCCGAAGGCGGCGGCCAAAAAGACCGAGCCCAGCAGCGGGCGGGCAGGCAGGCCAAAGCTGATGTTCGACACGCCGAGCGCGCATTTGACGCCCAGACGCTCCTTACACAGGGACATGGCGCGCAGGATCTGCTCGGCCTGGCGTTGATTGGTCGAGGCGGTCATGACCAGGCAGTCGATGAGGATGCGGTCCGGTCCGATGCCGTAGCGGGCAGCCTCGGCCACGATGTGCTCGGCGATGGCGAAGCGAGCCTCGGCGGTATCGGGGATGCCGCCTTCGTCGAGCGTAAGGCCGACAACGTTGGTGCCGTAGTGGGCGACCAGCGGAAAGATCTCATCCATGATTTGCTGCTTGCCATTGACCGAGTTGATGATGGGCTTGCCGGCGTAGCGGCGCACGGCGGCCTCGACGGCTGCGGGGTCGGTGGAGTCGATCTGCAGCGGCAGCAGCGTGGACCCCTGGAGCTGTTCGGTCGCCTGTTGGATGATCTTGACCTCGTCGATCTCGGGCAGGCCCACGTTAACGTCCAGGATGTCGGCGCCCTGTTCCTGCTGGCTGATGCCCTGGCTCACAACGTAGTCCAGGTCGCCGTCGCGCAGGGCCTGCTGCAGGCGCTTTTTGCCGGTGGGGTTGATGCGCTCGCCGATGACGGCGATCTTGTGGCCGTCGCAGGGAAGGTCCACGACCGTTTGGGCGCTCGTGACCGACATACTGGGCTTGCGGTGGCGCGGGCTGGGCGTGTGGTTGTCGATAAGCGTGCGCAAGGCCGCCATGTGCGCCGGCGTGGTGCCGCAGCAACCGCCCACGACGCTCACGCCGTCGGCGATCATGCCGGCGACGGCCTCGGCGTATTCGGGGGCTTGGATATCAAAGACGGTGTTGCCGTCGTCGTCCACATGGGGGAGTCCCGCGTTGGCCTGCACCATAACGGGCTTGTCGGTAACGGTGAGCATACGTGCTGCGAGTCCTCGGAGCTCGGCCGGTCCCTGGCTGCAGTTGATGCCCAAAACGTCGGCGCCGATGGCATCGAGCGTGATGGCGGCGACCTCGGGGCTTGTTCCCAAGAAGGTGCGGCCGTCTTCCTCAAAGGTCATGGTGGCAAAGACGGGCAGGTCGGAGTTCTCGCGGCAGGCGAGGACCGCCGCCTTGATCTCGGCCAGGTCGGTCATAGTCTCGATAATAAAGAGGTCCACACCCGCGGCGACGCCGGCGCGCACTTCCTCGGCAAAGAGGTCATAGGCCTCGTCGAAGCTGAGGGTACCCAGGGGGCGAAGCAGTGCGCCGATGGGGCCGATATCGCCGGCGACGTAGTGGGCACCGGCCTCGCGGGCACAGGTGACGGCCGCGGCAAAGACGTCTGCCACGGTGGCGGCACCGTCGAGCTTGTGGGCATTGGCGCCAAAGGTGTTGGCGGTAATCACGTCGCAGCCAGCCTCGACGTACTGCCGCTGAATGTCGGTAATGACCTGGGGTTCCTCAAAGTTGAGCAGCTCGGGCAGGGCGCCCGCCTTCATGCCAGCGGCCTGCAACATGGTGCCCATGCCGCCGTCGAACAGCAGGTGTCCCGTGCCCTCGATGGCCGCACGCAGGCGATCGTCCTTAATGCGCAGATCGTCGATCGTGCGCGTCTTGTACGTGGCACCGTTGCGACGTGCGGCATCAACGGGTGCCGCCAATGCAGTGCCGTCAGAATCATGAGTGATAAGCGGAGTAAACATCGGGGGCTCCTAAATGGCTGGAATAGCAGGTGGTGTGGGCGGCGCGGAAGCGAACAGCTCTCGCGCATGCGGCAGATATTGCAGGTGGGGCGGGTCTGGGCGTCGTGGACCTCGCCGTCAAACAGACCGATCACCGCGGTCACGCTTTTGGTGGGCATGAGCAGGCTGGTGGGTGTGACGGTCAGGCCGATGAGCCGCGTGGCGTTGAGCGCATTGACGATCGAGCGCTGGGCCGAGAGCGGGCAGTCGCCGTAGCCGGGACTAAAGCGCCAGTTGCCGGCGAGTCCGTGTGCGGCGGCGTCCGTCTTGACCTGCTGGTCCATTTGCTCAACGGCGGCTTCCACGTAAGCGGAGCACGCGGCGTCGAGCACGGCGCCCTCCAGGGGATGTTGGGCTCCCGTGGTGCGCAGGCGACGCTCGGCGTCCATGCCGAGGGTGCATGCCATGAGCGCGGCAAAGCGGGCATCTTTGAGATGTCGATAGATATCGCGACCTCGCAGCTCAACGTTGGTGCCGACCAAGTGAATGCAAGGCTCACTTTGTTCGTCCACGCCCGTGGCATCGACGGCAAACACGCGGCGCACGCCACGGGGCTCAATGTCAAGTTCCAGACGCTCGACCACAAGCTCAATACGTCGTGACAGCTCGGGTTCAATCTGCTGGCCGCCGTAACCCAGATACCGCAGCATCTCGGCACGGTCGACACGGGGATGGTGCGCAGCATCGACACGGTAAAGCGCCGGCGACGCAAGGTCGGCCGGCACTTCGACAGCGGTTGTATCGATGTGCGGTTTTTCCATTACCCCAGGCGCTCCATAATGGTCGCGGCGATCGCAGGACGGTTCATAGTGTACAGGTGCAGGCCGTCGGCGCCGTGCTCCTTGAGGTCGCAAAGCTGGCGGGCGGCATAATCTACACCGGCTGCCTGCAGGCTCTCGGGGTCGTTCTCGTACTTGGCGAGAATCTTGATGACGGGGGAGGGCAGCGACGCGCCGCACATAAAGACCATGCGGCTGATCTGCGACTTGCCCATAAACGGCATGATGCCCGCGGTAATGGGCACGGTGATACCGGCCTTGTCGGCAAGCTCGCGAAAACGGTAGAAGCACTCGTTATCAAAGAAGAGCTGTGTCACAAAGAAGCTTGCGCCGGCGTCCTGCTTTTGCTTGAGGTGTTCGACCGAGAGGTTGAGATCCTCACAGGCAATGTGGCCCTCGGGGTAGGCTGCGGCGCCCACGCAAAAGCCGGCGTCGACGAGCTCGGGGATGAGGTCGCGGGCGTAGGCGTAGTCCGAGGCGGGCTTGTCGTCCTCGGTTGCGCCGGCAGGGAGATCGCCACGCAGGGCCAGGATGTTTTCCACGCCGGCGGTGCGATACTCGTCGATCTTGGCGGCGATATCGGCGTGCGAGCGGCCCACGCAGGTAAGGTGTGCCACCGAGGGCGTGTCGAATTCGCTCGTAATCATATGCGCGATGGGGGCGGTGGTGGCACCGTTGCCCGAGCCGCCGGCCGAGCAGGTGACCGAGACAAAGCTCGGCGAAAGCTTGCACAGATTGCCTGCCACTTCGCGAGCCGTGTCGAGGGTGAGCTCGCCCTTGGGCGGGAACATCTCAAACGAAACGGGCGCGGTGCCCTGGGATGCTGCCTGCTTAAAAACCTCGTCGACGCGCATATCGTGCTCCTCTAGATACGTAATAGTGTGATGTGTTGTAAGGATTCTACAGCACCACTGTGTCACGGTGGAGTTTCACTCGTTATTCGGGGATACCAATCAAAGATGCCTTGCTATCGGCTTTCTCTATAACAGAGCGGCTAATCTAGGCACGGACTATAAAGACTGGTATCTGATGCAAAATACCAGTTAATAGAGCTCCATCCCAAATTGACTACCCTTAAACCATGGGGAGAGGTCTGCAATTTATGCAGTTGATTGGCTGTTGAGGGTGGCAACGCCGTCTCGATAGGGTAACCTCATTGATTGGTTTCGCGACAGCAACATAACGGTAATGTCGCGGAAACACGGCGAGTCTAAGCTATGACTCGTTCGTTAGTAATCAACACCGCTTCTCACGCGGTGCCGATACGAAGGGAGTTCCGTATGGCCGAACTTACTGACCGCTTCGGGACCATGGTGTTCTCTGAGGAAGTCATGAAGGACTACCTCCCCAAGGACATTTGGAAGCGCCTTGCTGCAACCCTCGAGGGCGGTGAGCCGCTCGACCTGGATGTGGCCAACGCCGTTGCCCATGCCATGAAGGTCTGGGCCATCTCCAAGGGTGCGACGCACTACGCGCACTGGTTCCAGCCGCTTTCGGGCATTACTTCCGAGAAGCACGACAGCTTCCTGGAGCCCAACCACGACGGCACCGCCATTACCAAGTTTACGGGCAAGAACCTCATCCAGGGCGAGCCCGATGCCTCGAGCTTCCCCAACGGCGGCCTGCGCGCCACCTTCGAGGCCCGTGGCTACACCGCTTGGGATCCCACCAGCCCCGCCTTTATCAAGGACGATGTCCTGTGCATCCCCACGGCTTTCTGCTCCTACACGGGCGAGGCCCTGGACAAGAAGACCCCGCTGCTGCGTTCCATGACCGCGCTCTCGCGTGAGTCTAAGCGCGTTTTGGCGCTGTTCGGTAAAACCCCCAAGAAGGTCGTTCCTTCCGTGGGCGACGAGCAGGAGTACTTCCTGATCAAGAAGGACGCTTACCGCAAGCGCAAGGACCTGGTCATCACCGGCCGCACCCTCTTTGGTGCTGCTCCATGCAAGGGCCAGGAGCTCGAGGAGCACTACTTTGGCGCTATCCGCCCCACCGTCTCGGCCTACATGAAGGACTTGGACGATGAGCTGTGGGCGCTCGGCATTCCCGCCAAGACCAAGCACAACGAGGTCGCTCCCTGCCAGCATGAGCTCGCACCGGTCTATGGCGAGGTCAACGAGGCCATCGACCAGAATCTGGTCATGATGGAGAAGATGAAGCTCATCGCCTCCCGCCACGACTTGGTCTGCCTGCTGCACGAGAAGCCCTTTGAGGGCATCAATGGTTCGGGCAAGCACAACAACTGGTCGCTTGGCACCGAGTCCGAGAATCTGCTCGATCCGGGCGACACTCCGCTCGACAACCTGCAGTTCATCGTCTTCCTCACCGCGGTGATCGAGGCCGTCGATAACTATCAGGAGCTCCTGCGTGCCTCCGTTGCCTCGGCCGGTAACGACCATCGTCTGGGCGCCAACGAGGCTCCTCCGGCGATTATGTCCATCTTCCTGGGCGACCAGCTTACCGAGGTCGTCGAGAAGATCATCGATGGCAAGGCTTCCGTCCATGCCACGCGCGGCGTGCTCGACTTGGGCGCCGATACTCTGCCCAAGCTGATGCAGGACAACACCGACCGCAACCGCACCTCCCCGTTTGCCTTCACCGGCAATAAGTTCGAGTTCCGTGCCTGCGGCTCCGAGCAGAACGTCTCCGACTCTAACCTGGTGCTCGATGCCGCCGTGGCCAAGTCGCTCAAGTCCTTCGCCGACGCGCTTGAGGGTACGCCCGAGGATGAGTTCCAGGACGCTGCGCTCGAGTACTGCAAGAAGGTCCTGACCGACCACCAGCGCATCCTGTTCTCCGGTGATGGCTACTCCGACGAGTGGCCCGTTGAGGCCGAGAAGCGCGGCCTTGCCAACAACAAGACCACGGCCGACGCCCTGCCCGCCTTTGTTTCCGAAAAGGCCATCGCGCTCTTTGAGGAGACGGGTGTCCTGACCAAGGCCGAGGCTCAGTGCCGCTACGACTGCAAGCTCGAGAAGTACAACAAGCTCATGAACATCGAGGCCACCACGATGGTTCGCGAGGCGCGTCGTACCTATCGCCCGGTCATTACCGCCTATGCCACCAAGGTCGCTAAGGGCCTTGAGACTATTCGTGCCGCCGGTGCCGAGGCCGCCATGCAGTGCGAGCAGAACACGCTCAACAAGCTCTGCAACGGTATCACCACCATCAACGACTCCATCAAGGCGCTCGACGCCGTGCATCAGAAGGCTGAGGCCCTCGATGGCCAGGAGCAGGCCAACGTGTACGCGCACGAGGTCGTCCCCGCTATGGATACGCTGCGCGCCGCCGTGGATGCCATGGAGGAGATCGTGGCTGCCGACTACTGGCCCGGTCCCGACCTACGACGACATCCTGTTCTATGTGTAGAGCGTAGCTGACATATCGTCACGGTATTGAGCCGGGGTCCGCATCATGTGGGCCCCGGCTTTTGATTGCGAAGGACGCTTTGAAGCCCGTTTTGCCGCCGATTTGCCTAGGTATAAAGGGCTATGGGCAAAAAACGTCAAATATGAGTACTGTCACAAGTCCTGTAACATTATTTATCTGCAAAATATGTAGTGTTACGCAACATATGTCCAAGTACTTAGCCGATAAACGTCTGCAATTTTTCCGCCGTAGGACGCCTGACGGCTAAATCGCCTTCTGAAGGCATGAAATTTCTGTTACTAAAATGGTAACAGTACTCATATTTGCTATTTTTTGCCCACAGGCCTTGCGATGATGTCGGGATTCGTACCCTGTCGGGTTCGAATCCCGACATATCGGTAGCAAAAAGCCCGCTACCGAATTGGTAACGGGCTTCACATCTCAAATGGTGCCCCCAGCGGGATGTCCGCGTGCGGCTGACGCCGCCCGCTTTCGCCGCGTCGCTTCGCTCCTTGCGTGCTGCGCTGGAAAACGCTTCGCGTTTCCTCAGCTCCGCACCCTGTCGGGTTCGAATCCCGACATATCGGTAGCAAAAAGCCCGTCGCCGCGAGGGCAACGGGCTTCTCGATTTAAATGGTGCCCCCAGCGGGATTCGAACCCGCGATATCCACCTTGAAAGGGTGGCGTCCTTGGCCGCTAGACGATGGGGACAGCGGGAAAGAGTATAGCAGACTTTTTTTAGCCGTTCACATATCGTTGGCAAACTGAAAAACCACCACAAAGGAGTAGGCTTCTATTCCGATTTTCAAATATCTCAATCTGTAACATCTGGGCGGGCAAATTGGCTCTATCTGTTACAGATCGAGACAAAAGGCAGACGTCGGGACGAACATCTCATTCTGTAACAGTAAGACGACTTTTAACGGTCTAGATGTTACAGATTGAGACAAACGCTGGGACGGGGCAAAACCACCACAAAGGTGCCTGTCCCCTTTGTGGTGGTGGGGTGCTAGGGGAGGAGCTTCATGGCTGCGTCGTGGGCGGCGCGCTCGTAGGTGTCGTCGAGGGGCTTGAGCGGCAGCAGGGCTGTGGCCTGCGCGTCGCCACGGCGCTCGAGGGCGTGGGTAATGAGCCAGTCGGCGAGTTCGGGGTTCTTGGGCAGTGCCGGTCCGTGCAGGTACGTGCCGATGACGCCCTTGTAGATGAGACCCTCAAAGCCATCGTCGCCGTTGTTGCCGGTGCCCGTGACGACGGACGTTCCGAGCGGCGTGGCATCGGCGTCCAAAAGCGTGCGGCCGCCATGGTTCTCGAATCCCACAAAGGGCTCAGGTGCCAGGTCGGTTTTGACGGCTACGTTGCCGATCAGGCGGTCGGAGCCGCGTACGGTTTCGGCGGCAATGACCCCCAGACCCTCAATGCGATCCTCGCCCATATAGTACGAACGGCCGAGCAGCTGATAGCTGCCACAGATGGCGAGCAGCGAGCCGCCATCCTCAACATAGGATGCGACCTTGTCTTTTTGGGCGAGCAGCTCGTGTGCCACGGCTAGCTGGTCGCGGTCGGAGCCGCCACCCATCATGACGATATCGGCATCGGTGAGATCGAGTGACTCGCCCATACGGACCTCGTCCACGCGAACGGGGATGCCGCGCCAGGCGCAGCGACGCTCGAGGGCGATAACGTTGCCGCCGTCGCCGTAGAGGTTGAGGGCATCGGGGTACAGGTAGACGATGCGCAGCGGGCGCGAAAGCTCGACTGGCGCGATGCCGACGGGGACGGCACTGCCATCGGCACACGTTGCAGCGCGGGCAGCAACCGTGGCTGCATCGGCACCCTTCAGCCCATCGAGTTCTTTGACCAGCGGCGGGAAGGCCGTGTAGTTGGCGACGGCATAGAAAGTGTCGCCTGCGGCTTCATCCGCAACGGCGCCAATTGCCTGCGCGACGTCCGAGATAATCGCGGCATCGATGCCGGCGTACTTGAGGCGTACCTGCATGTCGTGCGCACGCGTGCCTCCGGCAAAGGCGACAAGACCCGGTGTGTCGGCGATGCGCTCGAAGTCGACGTCGTAGATCCACGAGACATCGTGGCCGTCGGCGTCGTTGTCGTTCAGGAAGAAGGCGCAGAGCCTGCCGCCTGCCGTTTTAATGGACTGGATCTGGCGATCGAAGCCCACGGGATTTTTGGCCAGGTTTGCCTCGACGGTACGGCCGGCGATCTCCCAGCGGCCCATACGTCCGCCGGCGGGGACGTAGGCATCGAGCGTAGGCTGTAGAAACGCCGTGTCCACGCCCAACTCGCGTGCGGCAAAGAAGGCGGCGGCAACGTTATAGACCATGTACAGACCGTTGTAGCGTGTGGCGATGTGTACGGCAGCCGCGTCGGGCGCAGATCCAAAGACCAGGTCGAAGCCGTAGCCGTCGCAGCCGAGCTTCACGCCCGTCACACGGCGGACCAGTGCGGGGCGTGCCCAACCGCACGAGGGGCAATGGTATGCGCCAAGCTGGCCGTATTGCACGTAGTCATACTCCAGCGGCGCGTTACACTGTGAGCAAAAGCGCGAGTCGCTAATACGGTCGGACTCGGTGTTGGTGGCGCCGTCGATGCCAAAGGCGATGCTTGCATTGGGAACGCGTGCGGCGATCGCGGCACACAGCGGGTCGTCTGCGTTGTAGATGAGCGTTGTTGCCGGCGAAAGCTCCAACGCATGGGCGATGACCTCCTGGGTGTGATCGATCTCGCCATAGCGATCTAGCTGGTCGCGGAACAGGTTGAGCAGCACGAAGTACGTCGGCTTGAGCTTGGGCAGAACGCGTACGGTGTAAAGCTCATCGCACTCAAAAACGCCCACGCGCTTGCCACCGGCTCGCTTGAGGCCGCTGCGCGCCTCGAGCAGTGCGCCCACCACGCCCGGCTCCATGTTGTTGCCGGCGCGGTTGCATACCACGGTGGCGCCGCTGGCGGCAACGGCGTCGGCGATGAGGTTGGAGGTGGTGGTCTTGCCGTTGGTGCCGGTGATCACCACGCTGCGGTCGACAAGGGCAGCGAGGTCGCTCAGCAACTCGGGGTCGATCTTCATGGCGATGCGGCCGGGAAGCACGCCACCCTGGCGCTTAAGGACGGAGCGCAGCCCCCAGCGAGCGATATCGCTCGAGGTGCAGGCAAGAGATGAGCGGAGGTTCATGAAACCGTTCCTAACGTAAACGACATGGTCGGGTCGAGTGCGTCACTAAAAACCGTAGCGGCGCGCAAATTCCTGGGCAAGCTGCGACACGTCTTCGCAGGCATTGGCCCAGGGGGCAAAGTCGGGAGTGTCCGAGATAATACCGTCCGCTTCCCAAACGGCCTGGTGCGAAAGATCCCAGGGATCGTGTGGCTCGGGCCGGCAGGGAAGGTACGGTGTCTGGTACATGGGGTTCAGTAAGAAGAACGCACCGCCCTCGCAACGGTTGGCAAACTCACGCAGCGCGCGTGTCGCCGGGCGCATCTTGTTTGTTTTGAACAGCAGAATCGTGCGGGCGAGCAGATACCAAGGAGAGTTCTCGAGCGCGTCAGCCCCGATCTCTTCCTCGAGCTGGTGGGCCAGGGCAAAAAAGCCGTCCTGGTCTTCCAGGCGAGCGAGGGCGAGCAACACGGTGCCTGCGGCTCGGGTGGGGTAGCCTTCCGCCTTAAGAACACGGCGGGCGTAGTTGGCGGCAGCACGGTAGCGAGCGCTCGCCATGCACAGCTGCGAGATGGCCTCGAGTGTGTGAAGCCACCCGATAAGAGCCGGCTCGCTCACGGTGAGCTCTGCCGCCGTCACACCGTCCGTCAAAACCTTATTGGCCCAGTAGTGCGGGGCTTCCATGTCGAACCCGGGCACGCTTTGCTGCAGGTAATCGGTTGTGGTCGCCTCGAGCTTCATCAGGTCGCCCAGGCAGGCGTCAACGGGCGTGTCAGCCAGGATGATGGCGAGCAGCTGGGCATCGAGGACATACGCATCGACGCGGACAATCTTGAGCAGCTCATCGCGCATGTCGTCGAACAGACGATTGCGCGTCTGCTCGAATTCCTCGTCGCTGCCCATGTCCTCGATGCGATGGAGCTCGTCGAGCAGGTGGCGATGAACACCGGCATAGGACAGCAGCGCCTGGGCATGCTCGGACTGCGCGTACTTTTGGGGATTCGCGCTAATGTCGTTATGGACAAGCTCGCGTGCTGCATCGGTGAGCTCGGGGTGCGACGCAACGTAGGCGCGCTCCAGGTAGGCGGGGATGTAGACGCTCGGATCCATTAGAGGTCTCCTCCCTTAAACGGCAAACCCTGCTCGGCCGCCCGCAGTATGCGCTCATCGATTTGGGAACGCACGATATCGTTGGTGGCGACCCAGGCGGCAAAGCTGGCGTTGTCGGGGGCGCCCAGGCCCTCCTGCAGTACCGGCGTCGCCTCGGATAGCGCAAGGACAAGCTCGTCGGTGGAGCCCGCACCCACGTTGACGCGGGCATAGACGCCATCGGGAAACTCGGTTTGGAAGTAGAGCGCCTCGGCCGCGTGCGGACACGAGCGTGCAAGGATACGCAGGTAGTGCTCGGCGCCCTCGTAGTCCAGCTCGCGCCAGGCTGCGCTCATCAGTGCGATGAGCGTCCACGGGTCCAAGTCGCGCTCCGCATCTTTGGGGCGGCGGCGCAGCGGGGTATTCGCGAGGTACGGCACGGAGTGGATAGAGCGAAAGCGCTTGAGCTCCTCGGCGGGGTATTCGAGCTTTGCCATGGCGAGCATCGCGGTGTGGCGGACACCAGCGGGGTCGTTGGGTGCAAAGTCCAGGCTGCGGTTTGCGGCTTCGAGCGACATGCGGTAGCGTCCGCTAATGAGGGCGCGCGATGCCAAGGCGGCAAGCCAGCGCAGATAGGGGCGGCGCGTAAGGTCGCCTGCGGCCTCGCGCTCGTAGGGGTCCTGCGCCGAAGCGATCTTGAGCGCCAGATCGTGCTCCACCTCGTCGCACTTGGACACCAGGTACTGCACGTATTCCTCGTTGGATTCGGCGGTGAGTGCCGTCAGCATGCGCTGGGCATCCCAGTTGGCCGGATCGAGTGCGGCCGCCTCGCGGAGCATGTTCTCGGCAGCTGCCTCTTCCTGCTCTGCCTGGGCATCGTCGGGGATAAAGGGAATGCGGTAGTCGACGGCCTCGACCACCTTGGCAATGAGGTGTCCGGCGCGGTCGCGGTCGTGCACGATGAGCGGTGCGGGGTCGCGGGTGAATTGTTCCATCAGACGCTCTACGGCGGCAGCGTCGGTGAGCGGGATATTGTCGCGGCGCAAGGCCTCAAGAACGAGGCGATGGCAATCCTCTTGAATGGGATCGAATGCCATGGGGCCTCCTTTGCTGCGGTTAGGGTTCAGATGTTTCTATATAAGGTTCTAGTTTACCCGCATGTGGCACACCGGGGTGCCGCACTTGGACTTGCACCTTTGCACCACGAAGACGGATGTCGCACAAATGTCGGCACCATGGACGGCCGAGTGGTATCACGGTGCCGCAAACGGTCGATTTTTGGCGGCGAACGGTGCATATTTTGGAGGGGCACTGTCCTGCCCGGGATATGTAGTCAACCTTGATAAAACGTTTGCCCAGCTTGGGAGTATGAATGCCGCACAAGGGTCTTCAGGGATAGAAAAAACGTTTCATCATTGGCGGCTTTAGGTGAATAACTGACCAACCAGAACGGTAAAATAGTGTTTGTCTGAGCGTTGAGACGTTTAGACATCGCGCATTGTCATCGCCGGCAACGCGCAAACCGGTCCTAACGGAGCCAATTGGGTGCTCCGTTATATACGCAAGTCTAAGAGGGGCTTGTTTAGGAGGCACAGTATGGGACGTTTTACCAATCCTCGCGATCTGTACTTTGGTGAGGGCGCTCGCCACGAGGTGAAGAACCTCAAGGGCAAGAAGGCCATCATCGTTTCTGGCGGCAGCTCTATGCGCCGCGGCGGGTTCCTGCAGGACGTCGAGAACGACCTTAAGGAAGGCGGCTTCGAGGTCAAGCTGTTCGAGGGCGTCGAGTCCGACCCGTCCATCGAGACGGTCATGAAGGGCGCCGAGGCCATGCGCGAGTTCGAGCCCGACTGGATTATCGCCATCGGTGGCGGCTCGCCCATCGATGCCGCTAAGGCCATGTGGGTCTTCTACGAGTATCCCGAGGAGTCCTTCGACAACATCATCCAGCCGTTCAGCTTCCCTGAGCTGCGTCAGAAGGCTCATTTCTGCGCCATCTCCTCTACCTCCGGCACCGCTACCGAGGTCACCGCGTTCTCCGTCATTACCGACTACGCCAAGGGCATCAAGTACCCGCTGGCCGACTTCAACATCACCCCTGATGTCGCCATCGTCGACCCCGAGCTCACCTACACCATGCCCGCCAAGCTGTGCGCTCACACCGGCATGGATGCTCTGACCCACTGCATGGAGGCCTACGTTTCCACCTGCGCCTCTATGTTCACCGACGCCAACGCTCTGCACGGCATCCGCGAGATCGTCGAGTGGCTGCCCAAGTCCTATGCTGGCGACCATGAGGCCCGTCAGCACATGCACGAGGCTCAGTGCATCGCCGGTATCGCCTTCTCCTCGGGCCTGCTCGGCATCGTTCACTCCATGGCTCACAAGACCGGTGCTGCCTTCGAGAACGGCCACATCATCCACGGTGCTGCTAACGCCATGTACCTGGGCAAGGTCATCCAGTGGAACTCCAAGGACCCGCGTGCTGCCGAGCGTTACGCTTACGTGGCCAAGGAGATCCTGCACCTTCCCGGCGAGACCAACGAGGAGCTCATCGCTGCGCTCGTCCAGAAGATCCGCGACCTCAACGACCAGCTCAACATTCCGCAGTCCATCAAGGATTACGCGAATGGTGGCGTGAAGGTCGACGCCGAGAACCCGCAGATGGTTTCCGAGGAGGAGTTCCTCGCCAAGCTGCCCGAGATCGCCGCGAACGCCGAGCAGGACGCCTGCACGCCCGAGAACCCGCGTGAGACCAAGGCTGCCGACTTCGAGAAGATTCTCAAGGCCTGCTACTACGACACCGACATCGATTTCAATCGACTCTTGTTATCGTAACGAGGGCTCCGCACGTATCTGTACGGAGCCCCTTTCTTTTTCTTTAGAGAATGGGATAGTTATGGCTGCAATTTTCAATAGCCCCAGCAAGTCATCCAGGGTCCGACGAGCTCGCCAAGCTCGGCTCCTATGTCGAGCCGCTCGGCGCTAAGGCTCTCGTCATCGTGACGCCTTCGGGCAAGAAGCGCGTCGGTGCCAAGATCGAGGGCGGCTTTGCCGAGGCTAAGGCCGAGCTGCTGTTTGAGGACTTTAACGGCGAGTGCTCCAAGGGCGAGGTCGATCGCCTGGTTGCGCTCGCTCGCGACAACGGTTGCGACATCATCGTCGGTGTCGGTGGCGGCAAGATCCTCGATACCGCCAAGGCCGTTGCCTACTACCTGGAGTCCCCGGTTATCATTTGCCCCACCATCGCTTCGACCGATGCACCGTGCTCGGCACTTTCGGTGCTCTACACCGATGACGGCCAGTTCGATAAGTACCTGTTCCTTAAGGCAAACCCCAACATTGTCCTGATGGATACGACGGTTATCGCGGCGAGCCCGGTGCGTCTGACGGTTTCCGGTATGGGCGATGCGCTCGCAACCTACTTTGAGGCTCAGGCGACGCATGATGCCGACGGTGGCACTTGCGCCGGCGGCAAGGGCGGAATGGCCGGCCTGGCGCTCGCCAAGCTCTGCTACGAGACGCTTATGGCCGATGGCGTCAAGGCCAAGGTCGCGTTGGAGAAGGGCGCGCTGACGCCTGCCGTGGAGCACATCATCGAGGCCAATACGCTGCTTTCGGGCATTGGCTTTGAGAGCTCGGGCCTTGCTGCTGCTCATGCCATCCACAATGGCCTGACGATGCTGCCTGAGTGCCACGGCATGTATCACGGCGAGAAGGTCGCCTTTGGCACTATCGTCCAGCTGGTACTCGAAGATGCTCCGACTGAGAAACTCGAGGAAGTCTTGGGCTTCTGCATTGAGCTGGGCCTACCGGTCACGATGAAGGAACTTGGCGTTGCCGAGCTTACGCGCGAGCAGGCCATGATTGTTGCCGAGGCCGCGTGCGCGCCCGAGGACACCATGTGCAACATGCCGTTTGAGGTGACGCCCGAGATGGTCGCAAACGCCATCCTGGGTGCCGACGCGCTGGGCCACTACTATCTCATGGATGAGTAAATCAAGCTAAGGAAGGGGCAAAGCCAGCAGATGGCTTTGCCCCTTTTTGCTATGGTGCAAAGGGGTCAGGTTGCTTTGCACCAATCGTTGTTTGATGAAGGGCGGATTCTCGTATGGCGCTTCCCATGGTTTATGGCGGTCCTGGCCGGTATGTTCAGGGGCCGGGCGAACTTTCGCGTCAGGGCAGGTATTTGTCATGGTTGGGCTGCGCTGCTTATGTCTTGTTTGACCAGGGCACCGAGGATCGGCTGTGCAAGCAGATCGTCGATGGATTTCTGGACGAAGACCTAAGCGAGCCATTCTTTAAGATCTATAACGGTCCGTGTACGGAAGAAGCCGTTGTAAAAATGGCTAAGGAAGCCCAGGCCGAGTATTGCGACATGGTGGTGGGTATTGGCGGCGGCAAGATGCTCGATATCGCCAAGGCCGTTGCGTTTTATGCCGAGCTGCCGTTGTGCGTATGCCCCACGGCAGCTTCGATGGACGGTCCGTGCAGCGCGATTTCGGTGCTGTATCACGAGGATGGGTCGTTCGACCGCTACCTGATGCTCGAGAAGAATCCAGACCTGGTTGTGGTCGATACCAACGTGGTCGCGGCAGCCCCGCTGCGCATGACAGTCGCTGGTATGGGCGACGCGCTGGCAACGTACTTCGAGGCGCGTTCGTGCGCCGCGGCGCACGGCGCCAACGAGCACGGTGGCGCGCCGGGACACTTGGCCTTGGTTGCGGCTCGGGCCTGCTATGACACACTCATGGAGTGCGGCGTCGCTGCCAAGCGCGATCTCAAAAAGGGCCGTATATCGCCGGCGGTTGAGCGCCTGATCGAGTGCAATATTCTGCTCTCGGGTGTTGGCTTTGAGAGCGGTGGCCTAGCGCTTGCCCATGCCATCGCCAACGGCCTGACGATTCTGCCCGAGTGCAAGGCCATGCATGGTGAGGCCGTGGCATTTGGTCTGGTGGTGCAGCTGCGCCTGGAGCGTGCGCCCGAGCTTGATCAGGTGCTCGAGTTTTGCCAACGCGTCGGTCTGCCGACGACGCTTGAGGAGCTGGGCCTTGGCGAGATTTCGGATGCCGACCTGATGAGCGTTGCGGATGCGGTCTTTAGAAACGAGCGCAATATGGCCAACGAGCAGGCCAAGGTGACCAAACAGAAGCTCGTGCAGCTCATGTGCGAGGCATAGCTTGGCGCTTGATTGACCTTGTGCAATCGGGGCGGCGATAGGCCATGGGCTATCTGCCGCAAAGATGCTCCGCGTGTAATTTGCCCGAGGCGTGGGCCGATAGCGTATCATTATCTTTTGCTTGTTTGCACTGCTCAGGGAGGGGCCGCGCATGGCGCAGGAACACGATCTGTTTGATGACATTATCGAGATCAGCAAGGGTTTCGACTTTCTTAAAAACCCGCTTGGCGGTGTGACCGATGCCCTCGATCCGTCGGCGCCGCAGTGGAATCCTGCCGACTACAAGGAGCGTCCGCGCGGCAACACCATTCCGTGCTTGACCTGCAAAAACGAAAGAGCGGCTGCACCGCGTGCATGGACGTTTGCCCGGTCGACGCTATCGAGGTCGAGGAAGACGCCATCGAGATCCTCGACTCCTGTCGCAAGTGTGGTCTGTGCGCCGCTGCCTGTCCGACCGAGGCGATCATTTCGCCGCGCCTGGCGCCCAAAAACCTGTATGACGATATCGTCTCTGCTGCTACGAGCCACGAGACCGCCTACGTCACCTGCACGCGCGCCCTCAAGCGTATGCCGCGCGAAAACGAGGTCGTCGTTGCCTGCGTGGGCGATATTACGGCCGAGACCTGGTTCTCGGTACTGGCGGACTATCCCAACGTGAGCGTCTACCTGCCACTGGGCGTGTGCGATAAGTGCCGCAACACCGGTGGCGAGGACATTCTGGGCGAGGCCATTGCTACCGCCGAGGAGTGGGCGGGTACGGGCATGGGCCTGGAGGTCGACCCCAAGAGCCTCAAATGCCATAAGCGCCGCGAGTACGAGCGCAAGGAGTACATGGATAAGATTGCCCGCACCACGGGCCTGACGGTGACCAAGCTCAATCCGGCGACGGCGGCGCTGGCCTCGGTGACGCAGAAGTTGAAGGCTCATCGTCACCAGATCACGCAGCTCGAGCGCACGCTCAACACCATGTGCGGCACCACGACGACCAAGCGTCGCCGTTCGCTCACGCACGGGCGGCAGCTGGTGCTCTCGACGCTGCAGAACCACCCCGAGCTTGCCCAGAATATGCAGGTGAGCACACCGGAATGCGATTTTGACAAGTGCACGTCGTGCGGCGAGTGCGTCAACGTGTGCCCCACGTTTGCCTGCGATTTGGTGGGAAGCGGTCGCTTTGCACTGGAGTCCACGTATTGCCTAGGTTGCGGAGCCTGCGTCAAGGTGTGCCCCGAGCATGCGCTCAAGCTGGTCGAGCACGATGCGTCCAATCTGGTCGTTGTCGACCCCGAGGCCGAGGAAAAGGCCGCTCAGAAGGCCAAGGCCCACGAAGAGGCTGTGAAGGTCAAGGCCGAGGCAAAGGCCAAGCTGGACAAGATGCTCGACCAGGTGGAGAAGCTCGCGGACTAGCTAAAAGAGCGTAAATGATGGCCGGTGGGACAGGTACTGCCCCACCGGCCAAAAAAGTTGCGGTGGAATAGTTCCTGTTTTGCCCTTAAGCTGGCCATTCTAGGAACTATTCCACCGCAACTAATAGATGGTTAGCTCATACTGCTCTGATGGGTCTCGCTGCCGTTATTGCGGCGGGTGACCGTTTCGTGGAGTAAAAAGAAGCTGGGGACCTGTTTGGTCTCGGTGTATTCCATAAGGATGCCGTCGGCGTTGTAGGTCTGCCCGCGTATAACGGCGAGTGCGTTAAAGTCGTCGAGATCGAGCACGCGCGTATCCTCGGGCGTGGGATGCTCGATCGTCACATCGCGTTTGCCCGTGGCAATCTTAATGCCAAGATCTTCTTCGAGGTAACGATAGATCGAGTCGTTGACAATCTCGGGTGTCAGCCCCGGTACCTGTGAGCTTAGGTAATAGGAGTCGTCGGAGCACACGGCTTGTCCGTCTGCATAACGGATGCGTTTGGCGCGTGTGAGCTCACAGCCTTCGGGAAACCCAGTAATCTTGGAGAGCGCCTTGCTGCAGATGAGGAGCTCAAAGACGGTGGTGACAGTCTTGAGCTCAAAGCCTCGGTTGACCGCGATTTCCTTAAAGGTCTCGAGTCCGCCGCCACCACGACTCTTCTCGTCACTGATGTTGCGAATGACGCGCATGCCTTTGCCTTGCTGGGGGAGCACGTAACCATCTGCCGCAAGCATCGAGATGGCGCGACGGACCGTCATGCGCGAACAGTCAAACAGCTGCGTGAGCTCAGTCTCCGAAGGCAGATAACTCTGATAGGCGTATGTGCCGTCGTCAATCGACTGCTTCACGTTGTCGTAAATAGTTTGGAAGATGGCTCGCGCCATGACGGTCTCCTAGAGCTGAGTGCGCGAGCGGTGGATGAGGACCGCTCGCGCAGGTGCCGATCGATTTACTTGCTGGGGTCGATTATATATTTACCCATGGCACGCAGAGCTGGGTCTGACAGGATGGCGCCGAGTTCGTCGAGGGAAGCCACCTTGGCGACCATCGAGGATACGTCGAGCCTGCCAGAGTCGATGAGCTCGAGCGCGCGACGCTGCGTATAAGGGTTGATGTAGGACGAGGTAAGCACAAGCTCCTTCTGGAAGACCTCGAAGGGCTTGACGGTGATTGTCTCATCGGGCTTGGTGAGGCCGAACATCATGACCGTAGCCTTGTGGCCGGCGATCTGGATGGCCTGCTCGATGGTGACGGGCTTGCCAACACACTCGATAACGACATCGACGTTGCCGACGCCCTCCTGCTTCAGGCGGGCCGGGACGTCCTCGTGGATGGAATCAATTGCCAGGTCGGCGCCGAGTTTGAGCGCAACCTCGCGCTTGCCTTCGACAGGCTCGAGCAAGACAACCTTGGTGGCGCCGGCGTTTTAGCAAGCTGCATCATGAGCAGACCGATCATGCCACCGCCGATAACGACAACTGTGCTGCCGGGCTTGATGTTGCACATATCGATGCCGTGCAGGCAGCAGGCGACGGGCTCGGTCATGGCGCCCTGCTCGAAGCTGGTGTGATCGCCCAACTTGTAGACTTGCTGCATATCGACGGAGCAGTACTCGGCAAAACCGCCGTTAACGGTGGTGCCGTAACCGGTCATATGCTCGCAGTAGTGGTTGATTCCGTCGCGGCAGGGTTCGCAGCAGCCGCAGGGATGGTTTGGGTCGATGCACACGCGATCGCCCGGTTTAAAGCCGGTGACATCGCTGCCCACGGCCTCGACAACGCCCGCAAACTCATGACCAAGGATCGTGGGCGGGGTAACGTCGGCTGCACCCTTGTCGCCTTCATAGATATGCACGTCGGTGCCGCAGACGCCGCAAGCTTTGACGTTGATCAGAACGTCGCGCCTGCCCACGGCCGGCTTTGCCGATTCCTCGACTCTGAGGTCGTGCTTTCCATAGAAGACCGCGCTTTTCATGGTGACTCCTTAACGTGGCGGTGAATGTTGTAATGAAGTATAGGTATGTCTATAGATATAGACAAGCACATCTAGACAAGTAGAAAAGAAATTTATAATGCAGCCATCAGCTATGTCAGATTTACGCAGGCGAAATACTGGACATATACCGTTTACGGTAAATAATCAACCGTTTACCGACCATAGTATTTATACTAACTTGTCTAGATAAGTGATATGATAAAAATGGAAGCGCAAGAAGTCAGGGAAGCGGGCCCACCCGTCCTATTGCACGAGGTACACGCAAACGGCGCGTCTGCGGTCTCGAGTGAAGCCAAACCGCAGCCGCTCCGAATGAAGAGAGGGGGATTCCCCGTCATGATGCAAAAGATACAACGTTTCGGCGGTGCAATGTACACGCCTTGCAATTCTTTTCGCATTTTCCGGAATCGTCGTCGGCCTGGGTACGTTGTTTACCACCGAGGCGATCTTTGGCGAGATGGCCACAGCGGGTCATCTTTGGTTTGATTGCTGGAATGTGCTGCTCCAGGGTGGTTGGACGCTCTTTAACCAGATGCCGTTGCTGTTTTGCGTAGCGTTGCCAATCTCGCTCGCGAACAAGCAGAACGCTCGCTGCTGCATGGAGGCTTTGGCCATCTACCTTACCTTCAACTACTTTGTAAGCACAATCTTGGGGCAGTGGGGCCCTGTCTTTGGGGTCGACTACTCTGTCGAGGCGGGCAGCGGTACTGGTCTTGCCACTATCGCAAGCATCAAAACGCTTGATATGGGCATCATGGGCGCGCTTATCATTTCTGGTATCGCCACGATGCTGCATAATAAGTTCTTCGACACCGAGCTCCCCGAGTGGTTGGGCGTGTTCTCGGGTTCCGTGTTCATCTATATGATCGGTTTCTTCGTTATGGTTCCGGTCGCTCTTATCGCCTGCCTGGTGTGGCCGCATGTTCAGGCTGCCATCTCTGCCTTCCAGGGATTCATCCTTTCCGCCGGTACGTTTGGCGTGGGTGTCTTTGCTTTCTTCGAGCGCGTGCTGATCCCTACAGGCCTGCACCACTTTATCTATACGCCGTTCTATTACGACAACGCGGCGGTCAACGGCGGCATCTTTGCTGCTTGGGCCAACATCCTGCCCCAACTGGCTGCCGATCCGAGCATTGCTCTTAAGGATGCCGCACCCTGGGCTGCCTATACCTGCCCTGGTTGGACTAAGGTCTTCGGCTCGCTTGGCGTCGCCATTGCGTTTTATATGACCGCCAAACCCGAGCGCAAGCAGCGCGTCAAGGCTCTGCTGATCCCGGTCACCCTTACCGCTATGCTTTGCGGTATCACCGAGCCGCTTGACTTCACCTTCCTGTTCATCGCGCCCGGCCTGTTCGTCGTCCACTGCGTGCTCGGAGCGCTCGGCTGCATGGCTCAAAACCTCCTTGGCGTCGTGGGCATCTTCGACGGCGGCATCATCTCGATGCTCTCGTGGGACTGGCTGCCCCTTTGGGCCGCACACGGTCTGCAGTACGCCATCTCCATCCTTGTCGGTCTGTGCTTTACCGCCCTTTGGGTCGTGGTCTTCCGTTTCCTGATCGTCAAGTTCGACTTTAAGACCCCCGGTCGCGAGGATGACGATGTTGAGGTCGAGCTCAAGTCCAAGGCCGACTACAAGCAAAAGCAGGGCGGTGCTGCTGCTGGCAAATCGGTCGCCCAGAGTAAAGATGATGAGCGCTTGGTGCTTGCCGAGAACATCCTCGATCTGCTCGGTGGCACGGATAACATCATCGATGTAACTAACTGCGCTACCCGTCTGCGCGTTAACGTCAAGGACAAGAGCGTCGTTGCACCCGAGGCTTCCTTCAAGGCGATCGGTACGCATGGCTTGGTGGTCCAAGGTCAGTCAATCCAGGTCATCATCGGCCTTACCGTCCCGCAGGTTCGCGAGAAGTTCGAGAGTCTTCTGAAGTTCGAGAGTCTTCTGTAAACCATCGTCCATCGAAACAATCGGCCTTGCAGAGCCGGTATGCACCGCAAGGCCGATTCTAGAGATAAAAAACTCCACTTCTAGGTAACAATTCCAAACCGTACAGGCCGCGTGCGGGGATGGATTGAGCAAGCGGCCAGAATGAGGAGGACATCATGTCCAAGAAAAACTATGCCGTGACCATTGCCGGCGGTGGCTCTACCTTCACTCCGGGCATCGCTCTGATGCTGCTTGAGGAGCGCGACCGCTTCCCGGTCAACAAGGTGACCTTCTACGACAACAACGCCGAGCGCCAGGAGACCGTGGCCAAGGCCTGCGAGATCTACTTCCACGAGAACGCCCCCGAGGTTGAGTTTAGCTACACCACCGACCCCGAGACCGCATTCACCGGGACCGACTTCGTGCTTGCTCACATCCGCGTCGGCCTGTACGCCATGCGTGAGCTCGACGAGAAGATTCCTCTCAAGTACGGCTGCGTTGGCCAAGAGACCTGCGGTGCCGGCGGTATCGCCTACGGCATGCGCTCCATTGGTGGCGTCATCGAGATCCTCGACTACATGGAGAAGTACAGCCCCAACGCCTGGATGCTCAACTACTCCAACCCTGCCTCCATCGTGGCAGAGGCCTGCCGTGTGCTGCGGCCCAACTCCAAGATCATCAACATCTGCGATATGCCCATCGCCATCATTGACGTGGTGGCAGCTGCCATGGGCATCCAGAACAAGAAGGAGATCGTCTACGATTACTTTGGCCTGAACCACTTCGGCTGGTTCACCTCCATCCAGTACCACGGCGAGGATCTGATGCCCAAGCTGCGCGCCTACATCAAGGAGAACAAGATCCTTCTGCCGGAAAGCTACCTCAAGGGCATGGGCGCGCTGACCTCCTCCAGCAGCCAGAACCGCCACACCAAGGGCAGCTGGTACTATGTGTGGAAGGGCGAGTACGAGATCATGGAAAACTTCCCGGAGTACCTGCCCAACACCTACCTGAACTACTATCTGCAGGCCAAGGAGTTCGTGGAGCACTCGGACCCGAACCACACCCGCGCCAACGAGGTGGAGGAGACCCGCGAAAAGAACCTGTTCGACGGCATCGACCACTACCTCAAGACCGGCGAGGTGGACGCCAACACCTTCTATGCCGGCAGCCACGGCGACTGGATCGCAGATCTTTCCGCTGCGCTGAAGAACGACACCAAGGCACGCTCG